>JADMIO011260309.1_pt1 | contig 55680 bp, 52 predicted proteins | sample 8958161 | NCBI WGS metagenome assembly JADMIO01 (sample SAMN16585339, study PRJNA669376) | soil metagenome | isolation source: Crop rotation soil | place: USA: Cullars Rotation, Alabama | collected 2011
AAACGCTAACATAAAAATCGCTTCCGCTGGTCGGAAGAATGGGGAGCACCTCAATTTGCGCTTCCAGTTCTGCTCCGAGAATCCTGTCTCCAGTGTTGATTCGGGCCATTTGAACAATCACTCGGCGAAACCACCACCCCTCCAGATACTGGAGAAACGTGTCTTGGAATTCCCTTTCCGTTGCCCAACCGACTTCACCTTTTAACGAAAAGTTCAAGTCTTCGATAGATGGGTTTAAGTCGAGAATTACAACTCTTTCGAGGATGGAGCGACGCTGTGGCAGAGCGGTGTTCAGGAAAGCCTTATACGCCAAAGCATTTTCCTGACTGCTGGAGGTCTGAGCAGTTGCCTCAAGCGAAACAAGCGCAGACTCCACATCACGCTTTTCGTGTCGAAGCTTTGCTGCCGCCGAGCTCGCGCCCGCAGCAGAAGTCGTAACCATGTACAGTAAAGTCTGCTGAGGGATGGAATTGTTCAGCGTGCCCTCGAACCAAACCCGCAACGTTTTCCAGAGATCTGGAGAAGCGTCGGTCAGCGCTGCTGCGCGGTTAAGATGATGTTTGGTTTGCAGCAATTCATCGGGGCGTCCTTTGGATTCAAAGGTCACGTCGTCCAACGTTTCCAGCGACACGACAAAGTCGGAGTCAGCCTTCAACCTCTTGAGCGACCAAAGTAAAGCCAGACGAGCCTGGTATAGATAGCCAAGAGCGGAATCGCTGGCTGAGAATTGATTGGAGGCTGCAGTGCTCACGGGAAATTCATCATGCGATATTGAGTGTTTGCACTTCATTTGCTGCGCCGCCGAAGCGTTTGATGATTTGTCTATGCTCCGACACGGGCAGGACTTTAACCACATCGGGCATCACAAACTGCGCCGCGCCGCGCTCGGCGTATTTCTCCAGCAGCTCGTCCAAGCTTTTGCGGACGAAACTCATTCGGGAGCGCCCATGAGATACCCGGTGGTTAGACCCTTCTGCCGAAACCACGTTTTAACCTCGCTCTTATTATCAGCCAATACGCGGTCTATGTTGTCGTCGCCGGTCGTCGGGTCGCTCCATCTTTTCCAATTCACGAGTCGCTCAACAACACTGCGTACCAACTTCATGTGCTCAGTGCTCAAATCTCGGTAGAATGGGCGTGCCTTCTCGTCGCCATCGTGGAGGTCGATTTTCGCACATACTGCGTCACGAAGAAGTTCACTCCACGCCATGATCGATTTCGAACGAGTCATTCGCGTCAATTTCCGTTGCGTCTCATCGTTGGGGTTGGCTTTTGAATCCCAATGATGGAGTGCCAAATCGTCTAAGATGTTCATGAGCTCGACCAAATTCGAAATCTCGAATTCTCTTTTGTAAGCGTCTGTAGACAAATTGTCTGAAACCGGTTCGCGATACAGGAAGCAAGAGAATAGCGACTTCTCCAGCATATCCAACGTCAGCGGATGCGTCTCCGTGCTGCGATTGGCCGTGGCAACAAGACGGTCGAGCTTATTGTCAGAACTTTTCAAAACCGAATTGTAGAGAAAGCTTCGGAATCGTTGGTTCAACTGTGCATTTGAAAGAGTTGGGTCCTTCTGCCGCAAATACTCCATGAATCCTGCTTCCGACTTTTGCTGACCATCTTCCAATGACTTATAGCTTTCGAAATCCTGCCCGAATTGTGTGCCGAGTTTGAGCACCATCACTGACGAGAAGAAACGTGTCTGAGCGTATTTCTCGTGCGCAGCGATGTTTGTTTGATTCAACAAACGCAGCTCAGGTTCGAGGTAAATTTTGCACTCGAAGGACGTTCTTCCATTCCAAAGGAGGGCTGCTGCTTTATGTTGGCCGTCAAACAAACGGATTCGGCTGCCGACAACGCGACCTATCGATGGTTGAAGAACTGGATGAACCTGAAAGTGACGGAAGAGTTCGAACACCTTATCGAAAATCAAGAAGCGGGGCTGCAATCCAAGTGACTGGTCGTCTTCGTCATCGCTATCGAGCAGTGCGACATCGAGCGTTGCGTAAAAGTATTTCCACTGCGTCGTCGGACACTCGTACGTTGTGAATGTGTATTTGTTGGAAGGTGATTCCAGAACAACCTGATTTCCGTCAGCCTTCACGGTAACAGGCTCAGCAAAAGACTTTATGCTGGAGTTTGCTTTCAGATATTCGAGAAGGTGTTTCAATGTCAGCTTGTCTCCTTTCGAAAAAAAGTCTTGGAGACGAAGCTTAATCCTGAAGTCGTAAAGAGGTAGTTGGCCTTTCTCTTTATTGTGTTTCGCGCACATCGGCGCAATATTGTTTAAGTCACTCTGCCCGCCTTTCGAATAAGCCTTGATGTGGTCAAACTGAAGCTGTTCTCCCTCCGGTATTTTATGGCCGTTGGCGTAACAAGCACGCCCATGTTGGCTGATGATTTGGGCCTTCTCTTCGTCATTTAGCTGTCGCTTCAGAGTGATAGACATGATTTTAAGTTAGGCCGCATGTAGCGGCGTTTGGAGTTCATTCTCTGCGTCGCAGAGTTTTTCCGGACCAGTGAAGAGTTTGGTAATGCGGTTCGTTATCCAATCAGGCGCTTGGAGCGTGGGGACCACAAATTTGCGGCATGTATCGGCTTCGTTCACAACGCGGTTGCGTCTGCGGTTTGTGTGCGTTGACAAAGACAATGCCAATTTGGGGAAAGAGCCGCAAACAATAAGTTCGGAGGAGAAACGTCGCCGCGACACGACATGCTTCGCTGACGGTGCTCGTGCCTGTGCGCCTGTGGCTCCGCAAAGTCACGTCCCGGCGACCGAGGAAGGAGCCTGACTCCGAGCTTTCAACTCGCTCCACTTCACTTCGCTGCGAAGCGAAGCCGTGAACAATTCCACGCCTTGCTTCTTCTCTGCATTCAGTTCCTGTCGCTGAAACATCGGAGACAGGCCCTGTGATGCTCGCGCTGTCATTCTGCCGGCTCAAACAAAAGACCTGGTTCTCCGGGATGCCTCGGTTGTCTGCATACCGACCGGCCGCAGAGCGATTTACAGTTGTCCCGGCAGCACCTGAAGACCGGCCGATATTGCGGCATGCCGCGACCGTGGATCGAAACTGAGAAACACGTTGCCGCCAGTGATTGCCGCAAGCGCGGGGTGCAACAAGAGGAGAGGAGAAGGAGGCGCCTTCGTCGGAAGCCGCTGATTCCATGCAATCGCCAAGCGGAGGCTAGCTTCCCAATTTAGTTTATGGATTTGAAACACTCCCTCATCCCTATAATGCCGCCAAAGACGTTCGCCGTCTCGCGCTGCCCGTTGTTCGTCTGGAGTACCTTCTATTTGGCCCCGTGCTAGAAAGTTTTCGATTTGAAGCTGGTGAAGTAGATTGAGAACGAATGGAGGCTCAAACGGTTGAAGCGTCTCGCGGGCACTTTGGGTACCGGGAGTCTTGATTAAGAGCGTGATTAGAAAACCGGCATCAAGATAGGGAATCATGAAACTTCTCTAGCATTCGTACGCCAGTTTCTTGGGAGTGCTTGAGCTGTTCCAGATTGGCAAAAAAATCAGGTTTAGCGCACTTCTTTGTACGCGTTCGCTGGGTTTCTCCCAAAACAACCTCCTTAAAAGCACCTTCTAATGCATGCAGCATAAGGGTGTTCAAATCAAAAGACTGTGTTGATTCAGAATCCGCAACAACGCGCCTTTTCTCAAAAACAATTGCGTGGCCTTGTACAGGCACTGCACCAATAGTTCGCCTTTCCCCGGCCCGCCCCGACGCCAGTTCGACTGAAACCGTAGCACCACTTCGAAGTGTTTCCCAGAAGCTTAATTGATTCAGTATTTCGTCTGGTATTTGCCCTTCCACCATAATAGGTGCTCCCTTCGAAGGAAGCGATAGATAGGCTCGGACTTCTAGTCCGTGTTGTGAATGCCTCACAAATCGTTGGAACGATTGGAGACGCTGAAAAAACGTGAAATCCTGAGGGTGGTCATCCGCAGGCGGTTGAGAATTCATAGAGGATCTTAAAAAAATTTACCTTCGCCTTTCTCAGGCAATTCTTCAAACCAAGCTTGGATTTTCGCAAAGGCGTCCTCTGGGTCGGTTGGTTTTTGGAGCACCTTCACAGAGCTCGCGCTTTGCAACGCTTTGTTGATCTGAAGGTCAGCGACAGCAGTAATCGCAACTACCGGAACAGTCGCTTTGGTTTTCATGCCTTCAATACGACTGGACCGCAAGAGCAACAACAATTCCTTGCCGCCTTCGCGTCTGGCGATCCCATTAAGAGTCTTCCCAGTATCAATCATAATATCAAGAAGAATTAAGTCGTAATCATAGCGACGAAGTAACTCAACGGCGTTATCTGCGACACGGGCGACATCAACCTCGTGTCCTTTAGAGAGCAGAATAGACCGCAATCCTATTACCGCTGTATCTTCGTCCTCAATAAATAGTATCTTCATATGTGCTGCCCAAGTCTCACGCCTGCATTCGGCTTTGGTAAACTCACAGTGAATGTCGTTCGATAGCCCTCGGACTTAGCCAAGCGTTTCGGATCATCAAGGAACGGTTCACTTTCGACGACAATGTCGCCTCTGTGCCTCATCACAATTTTCTTTGCGATCTTTAATCCCAGTCCTGTGCCTGGTTTGAAAACCGTCTGATCCTCCACCATCCGCTGATAACCTTCAAAAATGGGCGTTTGCGCTTCTTTCGGGATCCCTAAACCGCTGTCCGTGACAGATATGGTCACCGTATTCGTTTTGTCCTTCGCTCTAATCACTACGCCCTCGCGTTGATTGGCGAACGAATATTTCACGGCATTATCAATTAGGTTTCGAAACACCTGCTCCATTCTCTCTCTATCGAAAAAAATTTCAGGAAGATTTCTTACCGTTGCATCGACGCGAATCATTAGCCCTTTTCTCGCTGCCACGCTCATAAACTCAGAAACAGATTGTTCGACCAATTCACCGATGTCTCCAGGTTGGAAATTGTACTTAAGTTCTTCGCGACCTTCGATCCCACGAATCAGATAATCGTCGACTTCCCGTTTTGCGCGATAGACCTCCTCCTTAATCTGTTGATGTAAGCGAGCGTGTGCCGTGACATCCGTAGCGGTTGTGTAGCGCAATGCTGTGGACAGCGAGAGAACATTATGTAGGGGTGCACGTAGTTCATGCGCTGCTTCTGCAAGAAGATCCTGAAGTTCATCTGCTCTCTTTTTGAAGGTTAGCGAGTCACCTTCAGCAAGTTCTCGATACCGCATACCGACCCCTAAATGACGAGCAAATGCTCCAATTAGCTCTCGATGTTCCTTCGGCATCTCAGGAAATTCGGTCAACCTTACGGCACGCAATACTCCGCGGCACTCGTCTTCGGACATAATGGGTGCTACGAAACATTGGGCGGAAGCGAAAGTCTCGCTGCATTTTCCAGCCCACCCCTGTGCTTTAAGGGCGTTACTTTCGAAGCGCGGTTCCTTTGATTTTGCGGCTCCACCCGTCAGTCCTTCACCTACCCTATAATAGCTACGACCTAACGCCTCTTTCCGCGAAACCGTCCTAGGTTGCTCTCCAGCTTTTGCTCGAACACAGAGTTTTTTCGCCGTCGTCGCCTCAAGGACAAGGTTACCCTGATGAACCAAAAAGATTGAACAATCCTGCACTGCCAAATCCCGCTTAATCGCATCGCAAGCACTTTGGAGGACATCTCGCAAACTAGAATGGCGAGTCAGAATCACGTCTCCCAGCAAGGATGCTTCGCTACGGGCAACCGCATATCGTTCAGTGAGCAAACCGATCATAGCGGAAATGCCCGATACAACCGATTTAGTTTTGTTGACCGTGCCTTTTCCGGAAATTCGGATGAGTTCCGTTACGTCGGCGTCTGCCTTACCGGAGCGCCCAAAGGGTTTCAAAACCTTCTCCTTTTGCTCTTCGGACTCCACTAATTGGCCGCCGAAAACGACACCCACAATGAGCCCAAACGCATAAACGGGAGCAAAGACTTCGGTTAATCCAGCATGGCAATTATCAACGATTGCTACCGGAGGCGCAGCATGGCTGCCCTTCCCCAAGAATGCTGCCTGAATCAATGACTTGAGATCATTCGCGAAGCATCGGTCTCCCATTGTTTGTCGGGCAATTGTATTGCAGAAACACTGAAAGCTTTTTGCTTCGACTACGAAATCACCAGTCAACCCCATCAAATTGAAAGAACTGTCGATACCCCTTGTAAGAAGACCGAGCGTCTCCGACAAGTCAGGGTGATCGGTTTCGTTCACAGTTCCCGCTCCGAAAAACTCTTCCAAACTGGGCACCGCGCGAAGGGAGTACGAGTCGACTCTTGAACGAGGAGTATGGCCTTCTATCTTTGTTTCCAAACACAACCCGATTCTTCGCACGTTCTCAACGTCCAAATCATCCAAGGGTGTCGGCTCAGCCAGACTTCTGCGCGCAAAAATGGCACGGCAAATATTCAAAATATACAATTCCAACAAGAAGGAAGCTCTCAAACTCATTTTATGTTCAAGGCCCGGGAGAACTTGTTGAGCGAGTTGTCCATCAACCCATGCGTGATGCTCAGGCAAGTCTCCGGATTGAATAAGATACAAAGCGCTACCTAGGGGAATTCGTACTATAAACCTGCGTGTTCCATTACGTTCTCTAAGATTCTGATGCTGCTCCTTGATTGACTGGCCCTCTGACAGGGGCCATAACGGAATCATCACTTCTTGCTGGGTATCGCCCGGGAATGTCCAGTTCCCTAAAATCTGTTCTTCGGAGTCGAGAAGAGCTAATGGTGTCTTAAGCACGTCGGCTACACCACGCAGAGCCAATAGGAGATCTTTCTGAAGGTTGACATCCATACTACTCGACCGCCCTTGACTGTAGCGTGATCAAGCGGCTATTCACGGATGCAACATCGTTTATCCGACTAGCTGTATCAACGGAAAACGTTCGCCAAGCGATCAGAAATGGCGCTGAGTCCTGGTCAGCGCCGGCAAATAGCTTCGGGAGCCATCGCCGCGACCTGACCTTGCTTTGCTGATTACTCATCATGCTTGTTTATTGTGGCTCCGCAAAGTCATGTCCCGGCGACTGAGGATTCAGCCTGACTCCGAGCTTTCAACTTCCTGCATTTCACTCCGCTGCGAAGCCAAAACGTGAACGGCTCCACGGTTTGTTTCTTCACTTTGTTCCGTTCCGGTCGCTGAAACATCGGAGACAGGCCCGGTGATGCTCACGCTGTCATTCTGCGGGCTCAGAGGCATTCATCACGCCAGCCTTCGCACGCGTTGCGTGTCGAGTGGGGGAAATGACAGAGAAAATGTCGGACAGTTATTAGACTATTAAACAAGGTTAAGGGCAGGCCGGCGCGCTGCGCGCATCCGGCCTGCCCCATTCTCCCTCTGTCTAGGCCACCATCTGTGCCTCTTTGATGATGAGCCGCTTGTCCCGTTCTTCCCAGCGCAGCACTTTGAGCGTGACTTGCTGGAACTCTGGCAGTTTCGGAAACTCGATGACGTTGTCGCCATCTAGCTTCACCTTGCCATCCTTCGGGTCCGGGTATTCCTCGAATACCACCAGGCCAGGTTGCGTTGCCAGTTCATGTCGAATGCAGACGACTTTGCCCGAGCCGTCTTTTCGATTGAACGCTTTGGCTGTGCTGGACATGACTACGCCACGTACGAACAGACCGTTCTGCTTTTCGCCAGCAGTTGTTGTTGAATCCTTACCCACGATGTTAATCCCTCCTTTCTGTCGATGATGATTTCCCCGCTGCCTCTGTAGCGACCAGCCAGCGCAGTGGACAAAACCAGTTGGTCGAAAATTTCTCGATACGGCACGTGAAACCGAACCGTTCGCGCTTTTCCGTTCTGCCGGATCACGCCCGTACACGCCCACCGCCGGAATCGTTCGTCCATCGTGTACGAGGCGCGCCGTCGTTTTCGCTTCGGTAATTCCACTTCATTCTTGGCGACGGATGCCGGCTTCTGCGCTGGCTTGAGAAAATCTTTGGTGGTTTGGAAGACACGGAGCCGTTTGCGTTTCCTCACCCACGCCGGCAGGTCAGCGGCTTTGGTCACGTACTTGAGCACGTAATGGAAATCCTGGTTGGTGATGCGTTGCACTTTCACCCAGCCAAGACCCCACAGTTCGGCGAGCAGTTCCTTGGGCAGAAATCGGCGCGTTAGAAAAACAGCGTGATAATGCACCCACCCACTTTCGTGGAATTCCACTTTGATACAGTACGGCGCATCGATAGTGTATTTCTTGCCTTCGTGTTCGACGCCGCGGCGCAGTTGGAAAAACACTTTGCGCAGCCACTGGCGGCTTTCTTTGAAGGCGGTTTCCTCGTCCGCGTAATTCTTTGGATCGAGGGTGAAGGTGAGAAACAGTTTACCGCTCACATCGGGCAGACGGTCCCAAATCCGCGCCAAAACTTTGTGGATGCCGACCGGATGAAACCACGAAGCGGGGATGTATTCCTTTATGGTTTGCTCAAAAGAAGCCGTCAGCCCTGTGGCCGGGCGGGCCATTAAAGGAGACTGTTGCGAGGCGTCATGCATGATTAACCCCGCACGTAATCCGCAGCGGTATTCTCTTTCAGGAATCGCTCGATCTCCTTGACCCAATAAATGGGACGGCGAGTGGCGCGACACGGACGAAGAAGACCGCGCTTGGTGAGCCGATCTATTGTTACAGTGCTGACGCCAATAGCTTCTGCTGCTTCGTCTCGCGTAAGAGCGAGCTTGGGCAAAACCGCATTAGGAGTTTCATCTGCGTTCACGGGTGCAGCTTGCCCGTGTTCAAAAAATCAACCACCAATTGGGCGCAAATCGAATTTTGCCATTCTACACTACTTCTTCCGTGTTCTGCCCGGCGATTTCGTAAATAGGCCGATGCCGTCACAGAGAACATCGAATTGGTGTTGGTTTTTCCCCAAGTCCGCACCGTGTTGCTCCTCAAGCCACGCAAGCAATTCGGGGCGCGAAATCCCACCCGGCTTTTTGCGCATTTTCTCAATTTCAAAGCAGTGTGCCAGGAGCAGAAGATATATTTCTAAACGGCGCTTATCCCCGGCAAAACTGCCATCTGGCTTTAGGTAAAGTTCGTATCCCTCACGCAACCCATCCAAAAAGAGAGATTGTTCCATCGGCGGTAACGCAATGCTTCGAACCAGAGTTCCAGCAAGACCCTCTGTGAGGTTCGCATAATTCTGCCCGCCTAATTCCGCCACCAAATCTTCAACGGTTTCGCTTTTCTTAACTTTCCTCGCAATCTGCGTTTGCACCACCGGTCGGATTTTCTCCAATGCAAATCGATCACGAATTTTCCCTTCTTGTTCACGGGTTAGCGCCGTTAATCCGTTTGTCTCAAGAATCCCGTCCACGTCATCGCGCATGAACGAAAGACATCGAGTCAGCACACCAAATATCATCCCTGCCTTGCGTGGACCGCATCCATTGCTCGGATCTAACTTCAGAAGTCGTCGCAGTATGGCAGTCGCTAAAAAGTCACAAGTATTCTTACACCACACAGGCAATGGCGGCGTAGAGATGTTGTTGAACACCGGGGGGCACGGAAGATTCAAGCACCCGAACAGAGTTTTTTGAATGGCAAGCAGAAGCCCAATCCCGTCAGTTTTTCTTAATCGAACCGACGGATTGGTATTTCGCTTTCTTTTTGCACGAGCTTTCACGCCTACCTGTCGAGTTTCCCTTTCGCGTGGCTAGGCTGCTGTCACCACGCTGAGTCGCGGCGCATTCGAAATGAAAGAAACCCGTTGCGCCATTGCAACAGAATGCTGGTCCCGCAAATGTCCATAAACTTTCATGGCCAGTGCACCGCCGTCTTTGTGACCTAGCCAACGGGATACCGTCGGAATGTCCACACCCGATTCGATGCAGCGCGTCGCGAATAAATGCCGCAGGTCATGATGAGTGATCCGCTGGATTCCAAGTTTCTTTGCCGCCCCATCCATCGCCCGCTGACATTCGCGCACTCGCATAACCGGAGTCGTTGCGGAATCATCTGAGCGTTCGCTCCTCACGCTGATAAGAAGTTGCCGCATTTCCGGGATCATCGGCACACGCCGAATACTCCAATTCTTGGTTCCAGTTTCAGGATCGCCTTTGACGATGATTTCTCCCTTTTCAAAGTCGCAGTCCGCCCAGGTAACGTTTGCCGCTTCGCTCTTGCGAAATCCACCAAACGCCAGGAAGCGAACCAGGTTCGCGCAGTCACGACTGCACCACGCGCCAGCATTCTCGATAAGGTCAACAAACTTAGAAAACTCGTGCTGCTCTGGAAGCCGCAACACCTTCTGCCTGACTTTCGTTTTCTTAATCGCCATCGCCGGATTGCCATAGCGAGCACCTTCCGCGATAGCGACATCAAGGATATGTCTCAGAGTGCCAACAGTATTGTTGTACACACTCGCCGAATAGTTCTGCGCGAACCTGGAGGCCCATTGGAGGCAATCGCGTTCGGAAATCTTCCGCACGTCTATTTGAGCCAAGCCCGACCAACTCCTCACCAAGGCTTCAATGCATTTGCGGCGATAAAGTTTGGCCGATGGTTTGAGGGCGGCGTTTCCTTCCAACCGTTGCTTGTAAACTTCAAGGGCATCTGTGAATGACATTTTGCCGCGTGCGGCATCAGCGCGTGCTTCAAGCTTCTGTCTCTCTTCCTTTACCAGATCGCCGAGCCGCAATTGTGCGACGCTGAGAACGTCTGTCTTCAGGGACTGGCGAATAAGCTTGCCGCCTATACGCACCCGCGCAAAATAAATTCCTGATGGTGCATACCGGACAAGATTTGTTACTGGCGTGGGCTTCCAAAGGGCCTGCTCTGAACTATTCACATGAGGAGTATCTAAAAGCAGTAGCAAATAGTCAATATTCAACTTTGATGGTATCACTATTACCCAATAGAATAAGCATGTTGGGCCCGTAGCTCAGCGGTTAGAGCAGGCGACTCATAATCGCTTGGTCCTCGGTTCAAATCCGAGCGGGCCCACCAGTCCAATCGCACGTCGTATCAAGGAGAATCCGTTACTCCGGTGGCGAGCGCTCTAGGTGAGTTCACACTAAGGGATGCCAATAGTATGGCGAATTGCTGGCGATTCTTGCGCTAAGGCTCGGACTGGTAGTGGTCCCCCGGGCGTAGCGTTGCTGTCGAAGTGACACATTATTCTGTGTCGGATTTACACAGGGTTCGCACTTTTTTTGGCGGTCCTCACCTCGTAAGGAGCTGAAGAAGAATAATGCTGAAATGACGAGAGTTGTGCCGTTTCAGTTTCTTGGGTTATTGCTCCCCGTCCGGCGGGGTTGGTGTGCTAACCTCTCGCTCCAAAGAGGTGTTTTGTATTGAGCATTCGACATGCTATGCCGCACCAAACCATGCAGGCGAATCACGTGTTCTTCGGGATACGTTGCGCTCACCGGCAGACAACCGGGCGCGAGCAAGGATTGGGCGCGCTCATTGTCGCGATCGACGGCGGGTCGTCGGCTGCGAAGGCCGGGCTGCGCGTGGGTGACATAATCTTGGAAATCGACAACCAAGCGGTCGATGGCCCCGAACACGCCGTCAAAATTGGCAAGGCGGTCAAGAAGAACACAGTGCTGTTGCGGGCGTGGACAGCGGGGCGAATCCGCTATTTTTTCTTCAGATGCGGTTGAAATGCTGCGCGCTCCGCCCGGTTCCATGCTCAATTCTCTCTTTCTATGTTGTATCGAAAAGAGGGAAAACACACCTATAAAACTCAATCCCTTCACTGGCGCGAGCGTCGTGGCAGTCCGCCGAATCGGTTTGGCTTTTTTGACAGTGAACGCAGCTGGCGATCCACTGGCAATGATGGCGCTGCACGAGCTGAAAGTTTCCACTTTTTGACACGCACCGGACGAAGTGATTAGCTGCTTCAATGAACTCGTCGAAGCCTGAAGAAATCGAAGATTGCTGCGGATGTGATGAGTGTCCCGATTGCTTTGACGCTCATGATCTGCATGTCTCGCTTACAGTGGAAGGACGATGTCGGCAATGCGGCTTTACTCACCCGACTAGCCGACAGTTTTGCCACAGGTCTGCAAGATGGCGACACAACGTGTAAGCGTTATTGATGGACCGCTGCTGCCCGGAATTTTCGAGCGCGCCGATATGGAGCCGCATCTCGTGACTGCGCCTCCCGTGGCCTCCACCATTCAAAGACACGAAATATCTTCGAGCCGATCCCATCGCCGCTTTTTGTATTCGACAGAAGGGCAACGGGGCAACGGTCGAAATGTTGCACATGGGACGAGCATGAACGCTCAGCCACATCAACGCATGCCGAAGAGCGGCGATGGCCTGCTCGGAATTCGCTTTACGGTCTGGTTCATCGTCATCGGCTTCAGCATGCTGTGCATGCTTCCGATTCGACAGCGAGAAACGTCGCGGAATCCTGAGTCTGCGCAGCTGCATGAGATGACACGCAAAACGTGGCGCCGCGCGAGAGATGCTGGATCCCGACCTGATGATGATTTTTTCCGCGCAGACGTAATTGATTTTTCAGAAGTCGAGCGAACCGTTCAGGATCGCAGCACCTGGATTGATGACACGCCGAATTTGCGCAAGCGGTAAATCGCCAAGCTGAACCTGCATCGTGAGCGGCATGGACGACTCGCGGCTCGCGAGTCCCCTCGCCTTTCGTCGCGCGCAACTTCACTCCGACACGCGCAGCCGGAAAAACCGGTTCGTGTTGAGATTGATTGGTTCCGCGTGGCTGTTTTCTCCAATTCCAGAAACTGATGTCCACGGTCCGAGAACGGTTGGAGCCGATTCCACTTCCGCAGAGCCAGTCCAGCGCAATATGAAATTGCCGCCACTGAACTGCGGAGGCAGATAGCGCGGCAGAGGGAGGAGTTCCACTTTCAGCACGCCGAGGTAAGTGAAATGATTCGCATTGTTGTTGTTGCTGCCGGGCGCGAGGCTAATCACCAGTTCGCCCTCAGCCGTCGGCCGAGTTTCATTCAACGCTGCGACGTTGGAGATATTGTTCGCTGCATTGAGCACCGCAGAATTCGTCGCCGCTCCAACGACCGTGTAGAGCGTTTCCCGATTGTCGCCCACGCCGGTGCGCGATGCGTAGAATGTCAACCGATACCTGCGCGATCCATCCAGGCCGGTAAGTTTGAATTTTGGAAAGATATTCGAAAGACCGCTGAAGACCTCCGTGTTGCCAAACAGCGAATCGCGCGTAGCCTCCACGGGAAATACCGCTGAGGTCGTCGTCCCATTCTCATTCGCACCGTTGAATCGGCCCAACATCGCCAGGCCAATCACAGTGGAGACATTCTCGGTCGTGACGATGTTCGTGAGTAACGCCGTGGACGAAGAGCCAATCACCGTTGTTACGTTGTTCCAGTAATTCGTTGGATCGTCGGGCGATGCAGCATGCTCCGTGGTGTTCCCGCCACCGAAGTCGAACAACACTACTTGCGTCGTGACTTCCAACGGCGGCGGAGCATCGGTCACTTCCAGCAATGCATTACTGCTCATCACGCTATAGGCAAGATTGCTGATGGAGACAGAAAACAGCGCTCCGCTCATATCCAGTGTCGCGGACGGAACGGTGTAGGTGAGCTGGTTCGCGCCGGGAATCGCCATTCCGTTGCTGAACCATTGAATGAAAAACGGCGAAGAACCGGCAATCGCCACGCTGAAACTTGCCGGCCGCGTCACCGAGACTCTCGTGTTCACGGGCTCGCGCAAAAACGAAATGGGACGCTGCGGCGGCACCGCATCCATCCTCATCACGCCGAGGTAGGTGAAATGATTCGCGCTGTTGTTGTTCTCGGTGGGACTAAGGTCGATCGTGATCTGGCCCGCGGCATCTGGTGCCATGCCGCCGACGATGGCGACATTCGTCGTATTGTTAGCCGCATTGAGGACGGCAGAAGCAATGCTTCCGCCCGTCACCGTGTAGCGCGTCTCTCGATTGTCCGACACATTCGTGCGCGAGGCGAAAAACGTGAAATGATAGACCGATTGCGTATCCAGGCCCATCAGTCTAAAACTCGGAAATAAATTGCTCTGGCCATTGAAGATTTCCGTGTTGCCAAACAGCGAATCGCGAATGGCCTCGGGCGGAAATAAAAGATAGGCCGTGGTGCCGTTGGCATTGGCGCCATTGAAGCGGCTTTGTATCACGAGGCTCATCGCAGTCTGACTGTTCTCGACAGTGACGAGATTGGAAACCTGGCCAGCAGGCGAAGCACCAATCGCATCCGTTACATTATTCCAGTAGTTAAGTGGATCATCGGGAGCAGCAGCGTGCTCCGTTGTGTTCGCAGCCGCGCCGAAATCAAAAAGAAAAGTACCTCCAACTGTAGATGCCCACGCATCGAGCGCCGGACCGATGATCGATTGCCAAAGCGCGTAGCCCGCGGCGTTCATATGCAGGTTGTCGGGACCGAACAATTCTGCGCGCGGCTGCCCTGTGCCGTCCAACATAGGCGTATAAATGTCGATGTAACGAATCCGTCTGCCGTCGGCCAAACCGGCAATCAAGCTGTTCAATTGCGCCATTTGGCCAAGCAGGCTGGCTCGACTCGGACTAGGCTTTACCGAAAGAAATGCGATATCGGTGGCGGGCAGCTGCTGTTGCACTCGCCAGACAAAGTTCGAGTAATCGGCAAACACCTGCGCGACCGACTTTCCAGCCGCCAGATCGTTGTCGCCCTCATAAACGACGACCAGCGGAGGTTGATACCGCGCCACGACACGATCGAAGTATTCAAGGACATCACTCATCTGCGATCCGCCAAAGCCGCGGTTGAGCACGGGATGATTCGGAAACGCCGCCGGAAGATTTGCCCAGTTGTTGAAGCTCGATGATCCGACAAAGGGAATGACGTTGGCGGGCGGCGGATTGACAGCATCCGCACTTTCGAAGGCTGCGATCTCGCCGTCAAAGGCGCCAGCGCCAACACGCGGAACAACGACACAGCACGCGATTAGCGCAAAAACTGTCCGGAGCCAATGCAAACAGCGAATCATCATCATGAAAAAATGTCGAAGCACTGCCACGATCCTCGCAGCATTGCACATCCCCAAGTGTTCCGCAGGAGATTATTGCACTTGCAGGCGGAAAAATCGGTTGGTCGTGAGAATTACCGGTTCAGTATGAGTATTCGGAGCCGTCGGCACGATGGTCGTCCATGGCCCCGTAACCGTCGGCGCCCATTGTAACTGACCGCTACCACTCCATTGAAGATTGATAGAACCGCCACTCACCGTCGGCGCGAGAAAACGCGCGCTAGCGGAACCGGGTGCAATGCCGAGCACTCCCAGATACGTAAAGTGATTCGCGTTATTGTTGCTCGGTCCTGGCGCCAGACTGATTGTGATTTCTCCGGAGGCGCTTGGCTGCACGGCCGACGCAGTGACGGTGTTCGTTACATTATTCGCCACGTTCAGCAGAGCGGTCGTCGTCGCGCTGCCCGCGATCGTATATTGCGTCTCGCGATTGTCCGCCACGCCGGTGCGCGATGCGTAAAACGTGAGGTCGTAGGCCTTGGCTGGATTCAGGCCAGTGAGCTTGAAGCTCGGAAATATATTCGAGAAACCGCCGAACAGTTCTGTGTTGCCGAACATGGAATCGCGCGTCGCATCCGTTGGAAATTGGGTCGCAGCCACGGTGCCGTTTTCGTTCACACCATTGAAACGGCCGATCATCGATACTCCAATCGTCGTCGCAAGGTTCTGCGTTGTGACCAATCCACTCAACTGGCCCAGGTCCGATTGCCCGACTGTTCCCGTCAGGTTGTTCCAGTAGCGAATGGGATCGTCCGCCGGGGCCGGCGCATGTTCCGTGGTTGTAGCTCCGCCGAAATCAATCAGGATCATTTGATCTTCAGGCGCAGAAACCTTTCCAGACGCATTAGTTGACACAATTTCATTGCCGGAGATGTCGGTCAGAAAATCAACTCTCACTGTGAATGACCCGGCGATTCGCTGGCCGCCGAGATCCAGAGACACGCATTTGCCTTCGGCACCAAGCGTAGCGCTGATGGGTATGATGTCCCCATTTCCCTCGTTCACGAGGTAATTGCCGGCTTCTCCAGCGGACCCAGGCGACATAACTTCGTTAAAGCAAATGTCTATCGTCAGACCATCAGAACTGCCGACCGACACAACCACGGGCGCGTTGGTGTCCGTCACCACGCGAAGCGAGGCGTTGCTGCTGGTGGCGCTGAAAGCAAGGTTGCTGACATTTACCGAAAACAAAGACCCGTTCATATCGAGAGTGACTGAAGGAATGCTGTAAGTGAACTGGTTGGCGCCAGGGATAGGCAGGTTGTTGCTGAACCACTGCACGAAGTAGGGCGGCGCACCGGTCACTGCGGCCGTGAAAGTGGCTGTTTGGAATTCCGCCACTCTCTGATTCACAGGCTCCAGGGTGAAGCCAATCGGCGTCTGAGGCGGCACGGCATCAACCTTCAATACGCCGAGATAAGTAAAGTGATTGGCATTATTATTGTTCGGGGTGGGAGCGAGGCTAATCGTAATTTCTCCAGCGGCATTCGGAACAATGCCGGTCAAGACAGCAACGTTTGTTTCGTTATTCGCGACATTCAGCGCCACGAAGTTACTGCTGGATCCCATGAGCGTGTAGCCGGTCTCACGAGTGTCCCCGACGCCGGTCCGAGACGCATAGAACGTGAAATCGTAGGCGGTCGATGGTGCGAGGCCGACAAATTTAAAGCTTGGGAAAATATTCGAGATTCCGTTGAAGGTTTCGGTATTGCCGAACAAGGAATCGCGCGTGGCTTCCACAGGAAACTGGGTGGCGGCCACCGTCCCGTTCGCGTTGGCCCCGTTAAAGCGGCTGAGCATGACGAGCCCCAGACCGCTGGCGGCATTGCCCGCTGTGACAATGTTTGTTAACTGGCCAGTGGCCGACGTTCCGATCGCCTCCGGAATGTTGTTCCAATAGTTCACGGGATCATCCGGAGCCGGCGCATGCTCAGTGGTGTTTGCCGCGGCGCCAAAATCGAAGAGGAACGTTTGCGCGACGGCGGGCATTTCGGCAAAACCAGCAAAAGCAACCATCAGGCAGGACATCACCGAAGGCGAAAAGCCACGAAACCAGGAGCATGAGAATTTCAACATAAAGATTTATAACAACGTTGTTCGAAAATACATCGGGTGTCTGCCGCCTTGGCGCGACAAAACGACCGCGGCAGCAGGATGCGAGTTACAAGAATCCTTTTGAACGACCGACTTAACCAAGCGAGTTAGCGCTGCGCAGACGATCGGGCACTTCAAAAACACAAATTTTCATTCTTACGCCGCGATTGCTACACCAGAGAGAACGGTCGCGCAAGGGACGAAAAGCTCTGCCGTGTAACATTGCGTTTCAAAGTTGATCGATTTTGGTTCGCCAGCCATACGCACCATCGCAGTCAAACTCTCCTCACTTCTCTGCGGTAGAACAGGAACTTTTACGAAGACCAATACGTGAATCCCCGAAGAACCAGGAAGCGCATTCCACGGCTGGAGCACAGGCGCATTCCGTGACAGAATGGCGGTCAATTTTGTGCACGGCGAATATCGAATCAAAGAATCAAGCAACCGTTTCACGCCTCAAAAGAGGTTTTTGTTTTTCTGGGTGAGCCTCGCTCGTCCACAACGAACACGAGAAGCCGCCAAGGCAGCCATCCGCGCTTCCGCGGAAGAACGTCGGCCGGTCGCAAGACAATAATTTGAACGCGCAGAAAGAACGCGAAAAAAGCGTCCTGGTAATCGAGAACGACCCGGGCGTCTGCGAACTTCTGCATGCAATCCTGAAGGACGACTACCAGGTGAGTGTTCTGCACTCGGCCGTCGAGGCCTTGCGCGTGCTCAGAGATGTTCGACCCGACGTTGTTTTGTGCTCTGGCCATTTGCCGGTTTTCGGCGGCTATGAACTGGCCGCGTATCTCTCTCGAGATTCTGAAACGGTTTGCATCCCGGTAATCGTCATGAGTGGTTGGGAGGATGGTGCGTCAGAAAAACGCGCCCGCTGCGTCGGAGCGGCCGCCTTTCTCCCCAAGCCGTTCCTGCTCTCGGAATTGCGCGAAGTCATCGCTCGGCACGCCGGAGAGACCGCACTCGTCGAGTAAATTCTGCAGAACCAGATGCAGGCAAAAGAAACCCGCATCACACGATGCGGGTGCTCGACGGAGACGTAACCCTTTGATCCGTTGAGTCGCAAAATGCTCGCCTTGGCCAGTCACGAAGACAATACGGGGAATCACGCAGGAATCAGCCAGTCCAACACGCCGCGTGCCAGCCCTCACAACTCTTTTACAAACAGCTCACGCGGTGATGACAACTTCGTTGCTGCGCCGGTGCATCTTGAGCAGCATGAAAATCAAATTGTGCTGCCTCCTTGTTCTACTTCTTGCACTCCGTCTCGTCTCTGCCGCCCCTGATCTCACGGCGCTGAAGTGGGACGCAGAATCGAAACAATGCGCACCCAAGCCGGGCGAAGTGAATCTCGCGTTTACGTTTGTCTGCACAAACGTGTCGAATAACGAAGTCTCGATTACCGCCCTCCGTACTTCCTGCGGCTGCACAGTCGCAGAGCTGCCCAGCACTCCCTACAGGCTGGAGCCGGGTTCGAATGTAGCCATCCATGTCTCGATGAACGTCGCTGGCAAATACGGTCTGGTGACGAAGAGCGTCAGCGTGGAGTCATCCGCCGGCGTGAAAACGTTGCTGGTGAGCGCCAATGTGCCTGACCCAAAATCTTCGGACCCCAAATAGATCGAAACCCAAGGAATTACTGCATGAAAACAAAAATGTTCTGGCTTATTGCACTTTCAATCTCAACGCATGTTTTTGCCTCGCCAAGTCGGAAAGGCGATTTCATAGCGCATGAGTGGGGTACCTTCACTTCTGTGCAAGGAGCGGACGGCGTTCAGCTCGAATGGAATCCATTCATTAGAACGGATTTGCCAAAATTTGTTTACAGCCGCGCCTTCCTGCCGGGCTTTGGGCGGAATGCGGGCACGGTAAGCAGTGGTTTGAAAGACTCGATGCCCAGCTTCGTCCGCATGGAGACACCCGTGATTTACTTCTATTCGGACATCGAACGCACTGCTGACGTTCACGTTTCGATGCCGCAAGGCCGCATCACGGAATGGTATCCGCGTGCAACACGCGTCGGCCCTTATGCGACAACGAATAAGTTGGATGCACCCGCGGCAGGCCGATCATTCATCGAATGGACCGGCGTCAAAATCCTTTCTCACGACACCAAAGAAATCTCTGCTGACAGACTGGTTCGCGAGAAGGGCGGCAATCACTATTATGAAGCAAGACAAACAGACGCGAACTTTCTTCGCGTTGCATCGCCACACGAGACGAGCGGCTCGGAATACGAGCGCGATTTATTTTATCGAGGAGTAGGCTTTTTCAAAGCGCCGCTCACAGTGGAGATGAACGAGAATGAAAATAACCTCCAGCTCTCCACCAAAAATCCAGAGCCACTCACAGATTTATTCGTCCTCACCATCCGAGGCAACATGGCGCGCTTTCAACACATCGATGAGTTGAACAGCGATAACAGGCGCGAAGTAGAACTCGAGAGCAAACCCTTCGCCTCCTTGAGCGAGGTGCGCCCGCAAATCACACGCGAGATGGCTGCTGCTCTGACGAAGCATGGACTCTTTGTCAAAGAATCAGAGGCCATGGTGAAAACCTGGCAGGACCAATGGTTCGCGGAGGAAGGCACGCGCGTCCTTTATCTGCTGCCGCGACCGTGGACAGAGCAAACGCTGCCCCTGACGGTTGCGCCAATGCCAAACGGAATCGTTCGCGTCATGGTCGGGCGCGCAGAGCTGATCACACCGACGATGGAGATGGCGTTGAAAAAGCAGGTCGCACGTTATTCAACCGGCGACAGTGCAATCAAGGCAGACGCCGTGAAAGAAGTACGCAAGCTCGGAATCGAGCGCTTCCTCGAACCAGCGACTCGCAAAATACTCGGAAAGCATTCGAGTAAGGAATTTTCGCAGGCGGCATGGAAACTTGCGCAAGAAGCAAGCAAGTCCTCTGCGAATGAAGAGTCGAATGTCGCAGAGCAACAACCGCCAGCAAGTGCGCCAAAGAAAGCGGCAGCGGTGCCGGTGCAAGGCTACGCCAGCGTGCGCGATTAACGGACACGGATGCGGGTCCGCCACAGTGAGAACCCGCCCGCGCTTTTGTTCCATTGAAACGGTTTCTTCCTCCGTGTATTGGCTAAAGGTCCCATGAGAAAGGTCGCGCTGGTATTCGTGCTCGCCGTGTTCGCACCGAGCCTGGTGCTGGCGTGGCTCGCCGTCCGTTCCGCGCGCGATCAGCAAATCGTCGTTGCGCAGCAGCAAACGCTGCTCTACCAGGGCGTCGCGGATGCGCTCGCCAAAGAGGTGCGGGATTTCATGAGTGAACGCCAGCGGGAATTCGCGCAGATCGTGGAGGAACTCCGGCGCGACCATTCGTCCGCAGAACTGTCAGGCCGTTTCGATGCATTGTGCGTGGTGGCTTGTCCTTCGGCGGAAGTTGGTTTTACGGTCAACGCGGACGGGACTGTTCTCTCCCCTTCCCTCTTCGATCGCCCGGCGGCCCGTCAGTTCCGTTTGAACAACGATCGTTTCCTCGGCAGTTGCGAGTCAGTGGAAGTCTATTGGAACAGTCCCAAGGGAGCGGTGAATCTGAGCAAGCTCGACGCGAAAGCGACGAGTGGTTCGTCGCTAGGATCTTCTGCTACGAAAAACGCCCCGCCCGAGATTCCCAAAAACAGCAAGTTCGTGCTTTTGAAAGAGAAGAGCGATCCGGGCTCGACGATTGCGCCAGACGCGGCGGAATTCAAAGAATTGATTGGCGACGCCTTCGAGGGAACGATCGCCCGGTTTCTTCAAAACAAACTCACCGTGATGCTTTGGTATCGCAGCGTGCGCGAACCGGAATTGATTTATGGCGCACAGTTGAACCTGTCCAACATCGTCGCGGGATTGCAGCCCGTGATTCACATTCCCGAAACTTTCCGCGCCGACGCGAAGGTGGCGCTGATTAACGACGCCGGCAAAGTAGTCGCCGGCGAGAGTGGCGGCCAACGCCCCATCATCACCACGGAGGTCGGTCACGTGCTTCCACACTGGAAAATCGGTCTGTACTTGAACAGCCCCGAAGTGCTCACCCGCAGCGCGAAGAGCGTCAGGCTGGTGATAACTCTCAGCGTGGTCGCGATGATTGTCGCGATTGGACTGGGCAGCGCACTCATTGTCGTTGATTTGAAACAACAACTGGCGCTGGCCCGTCAAAAAACAGATTTCGTGAGCAACGTGAGCCACGAACTAAAAACCCCGCTGACGAGCATCCGCATGTTTTCCGAATTGCTTGGCGAAGAAAAAGTGGCGGATGAAAAACAGCGTAAACAATTCCTGCAAATCATTGGCAGCGAAACCGCACGGCTGACCCGGCTCATCAACAACGTGCTGGACTTTGCGCGCATGGAGCGGGGAGAAAAAGAATACAGGTTCATGCGCTGTCATTTGCGCGACCTGGTGCGCGAAACAGTTGAATTGTATCGGCCCCAGCTCGAAGCCAGCGGATTCCAGGTAAACGTGGCACTCCCACCGTCAACGGTTGAAGTCAACGGCGACTGCGACGCACTCGCTCAGGTGTTGGTGAACTTGCTCTCCAACGCGGAGAAATACGCGGCAGATGGGAAAGAGGTTACGATTCAGCTCACCACGGATGAGTCTGCATCCGGCGGAAACCGGTTAATCGAGCTTCGCGTCCTGGACCGGGGGCCTGGCGTGCCCCGCGACTGCGAGGAGAAAATCTTCGAGCAGTTCTATCGTGCACACGACTCATTGAGCAGTGGGATTCAAGGCTCAGGATTGGGGCTCACGTTGGCTCGGCAGATTGCGCGGGCGCATCACGGAGATTTGCGTTATCAACCTCGGCCAGGCGGCGGCAGTTGCTTTGTGATGACCATGTCACTGAGAGCGGGCTGAAATGAAAACAAAAATCCTGATTGTTGAAGACGATCCAAACATTTCATTGGGGCTCGAAACAATTCTGAACGGGGAAGGATTTGCCGTCGCGCTTTGCAATCGAGGCGACAAAGCTCTCGAAGCGGCCGCGAAGCAGCAACCGGCGCTAATTATCCTGGACGTGATGCTGCCGGGCGCAAACGGTTTTGAGATCTGCAAACAGGTTCGCGCGAAGAAACTCGCCATCCCAATCCTGATGCTCACCGCGAAAGGACAGGAACTCGACAAGGTAATCGGCTTGGATTCTGGCGCGGATGACTACGTGACGAAACCATTCGGCGTCCGTGAACTTGTCGCACGCATTCACGCCCTGTTGCGCCGAGCAGAAGGGAAACCAAGGGATTCGGTGGCAAGCAATGGAGTGCTCAGGATCGGCTCGAACGAGATAGATCCGAAAACGCTGATGTTGAAGCGCGGTAAGACAAAAGAAGAACTGACTGCTCGCGAATTGAAAATCCTTCAATTGATGCACGCGCATCCCGGCGAAGTGTTTTCCCGCGACCGATTGCTGAACGAGGTGTGGGGCTACAATTATTTTGGCACCACGCGCACACTAGACCAGTGCGTTGTGCAGATTCGAAAAAAACTAGGCGAGCTGGGCGACGCGCCAAAACACCTGCTCACGGTGCATGGCGTGGGATACAAACTGGTTGTTTGAATTGCGTGCTTTCGGTTGCGCCCTTCGAACATGGCGAATATTGGAAGGAAGGAGCCGCGCCCAAGCTGCCATTGACAAATTATCCGTGGCCCGATGTCATCAACCTTGGCCCGGATCCATTTATGAAAAAGTCCCCTACTCTCATACCCTTTCATGGCGCTGCGCTCACGCCGATGCTTGTGGCGCTGGCGTTTTTCCTGTCCGTTCTGCAAAGCAAGGCCATTAACGCGAGCGGCCAATTCGTCGACGTTCGCCAACCGGACGGACGGCAGATCACCGTGCGCGCCCGCGGGGACGAATTTTGTCACTGGTATGAAGATGCCGATGGTTTCGCGATTGTTTTAAATCAAGGCCAGTATCTGTACGCCGTGGTGGATGCGAAAGGCGGGCTGGTCCCTAGCCAATCGCTGGTGGGACGCGACGATCCGCGGGTGGCGGGATTGCCGAAGAACGCGCGGCCGACTGCCAAGTTTATTGCTGCCGAGCGAGGAAAATTTTTGGCTCCTATAGCCGCTGCCGCTCCGGTGCCGGGCATTGCGCCAGTCGGCACGGTAAAAAACCTCGTCATTCTCTGCAGATTCAGTGATCACACCTTGGGCGTCCACACGCGGCCGCCGGCTGATTACGATGTGATCTTCAACAACGTCGGCGGAGACGCCGTGCTCGCACCCACCGGCAGCGTCAAAGACTACTACAAGGAAACCTCTTACGGCACGCTGACTCTCAACAGTACCGTCATCGCCTGGGTCACATTGCCGCAAACGGAAGCCTATTACGGAAACGGCACCAGCGGACTGCAAGGTTCGTATCCCGCCAATGCCCAGGGAATGATCCGGGATGCGCTGAACGCAGCCGATCCAATTGTGAACTTCGGCCAGTTCGATGCAGACAACGACGGTTACGTGGACGCAATCACGATCATCCATTCGGGTTATGCGGCCGAAACTGGCGGAGGCGGCGGCAACTGGATGTGGTCGCATCGATGGTCTCTTTTCGCCCTGCCCGGTGGCAAGTGGACAAGCTCGGATGTCAACGGCGGCGGCGTGAACGTGAAAGTGTTCGATTACCACACGGAGGCTGCGCTGTGGGGCACGAGCGGAAACGCGATCACACGCATTGGCGTCATCGCACATGAGACCGGGCATTTCTTTGGGTTGCCCGATCTTTACGATACGGACAACAGCAGCGAAGGAATTGGTTCGTATTGCTTGATGGCCAACTCGTGGGGCTTTGATCAGTCGCAGCGCTATCCGCCGCATCACAGCGCCTGGTGCAAGATGCAGCTTGGCTGGGTGACGCCCCAGAATATCACACCAGGAGTCTATAATGTGCCGCGCGCCGAAACCGTTCCGTTCGCTTACCGCGTAACGAATGGTTTCCCCAGCGGCGAGTATTTATTGATCGAAAACCGTCAACCCACCGGCTTTGAAAGCATCATGCCGCAAGGTGGACTCACCATCTGGCACATCGATGAAAATAAAGCGGACAACAAGAGCGAAGGCTATTTCGGCCAATCCGGCTGGCCCGGCAACAACAACCATTACAAAGTCGCACTGCTCCAGGCCGACGGTGCTTACCATTTGGAGAACAACATCAATCGCGGTGATGCCGGCGATGTGTTTCATGGCGGAGCCGGCGGTATCTCTTCCATAGGACCGGCGACTTCTCCCAATACAGGCCGGTACCAGGGCGGAACAATAGCTACGACGGGAATTCAAATTTCCGGGATCAGCGCTTCAGCGTCGAACATGATGTTTACGTTTTCAATCGTGGGAGCGGGCAACGCGCCCGCCATCACCGGATTTAGTCCTGGCTCAGGCGCGTCAGGTGCGGGTGTGACGATCTCAGGCACTAATTTTACTGGAGCCACCTCAGTAAAATTCAATGGCGTCACCGCGACATTTACCGTGAATTCTGGAATTCAGATTTCTGCGACAGTGCCTGCGACCGCCACGACCGGGCCGATTTCCATCTCAACTCCCAACGGCACCGCGGGCACGACGAGCAATTTCGTCATCACGACTTCCATTCCGAACGACAACTTTGCGGGCGCTCAAACACTGACGGGCACGAATGGAACAGCCAATGGCGGCAATGTCAGCGCCACCAAAGAAGTCGGCGAACCGAATCATGCGGGAAATGCGGGCGGCGCGTCGGTTTGGTACCAGTGGACTGCGCCCGCCAGTGGAGCGACAACGTTTGACACCGAGGGCAGCACGTTCAACACAACGCTGGCCGTTTACACTGGCGGTGGCGTGAATGCGCTCACTGGCGTCGCCAGCGATGATGACTCGGGCACCGGAGCATTGAGCCTGCTCGCTTTCAATGCGGTGGCGGGGACCACCTATCGCATCGCGGTGGATGGCCTCAACGGCGCCAGCGGCAGCATTACGTTGCACTGGCGTGGACAACCGGTTCCCGGATCGTCAAACGACGGTTTTGCCAGCGCGCGCGTTCTCACGGGAGACTCGGGCAGCGTCGCCGACAACAGCTCAACTGCCACAAAAGAACCGGGTGAACCGAATCACGTTGGCAACTCTGGCGGAAAATCGTTGTGGTACCAATGGACTGCGCCCAACAGCGGTGCCGCGACATTTGATACGGCCGGGAGTTCCTTCGACACTCTTCTGGCCGCCTACACCGGCACAGCCGTCAGCACGCTTACCACGCTCGCAGCGAACGACGACGTGAACGGCGGCGTCCAAAGCCTGATCAGTTTCAACGCCGTGGCCGGCACCACGTATCGCGTCGCTGTGGACGGTTACAATGGCGCGGCGGGAAGCATTGTTCTTAATTGGGCGGTCAGCACGGTTTCTCCGGTCATTTTCAATTTCAGTCCGGCCAGCGGGAACGCGGGAACGATTGTGACCATCGCCGGTACCAATTTCACCGGAGTCAGCTCGGTGAGATTCAATGGCGTGAGCGCGGCTTATTCCGTGAATTCCCAAACTCAAATCGTGGCTACGGTGCCGGGCGGCGCTTCGACCGGGCCAATTATTGTCACTACCGGCAACGGCACTGCCGCCAGCGCACTCAATTTCAACGTCACGGGCGGTTCAGCCAACGACAACTTTGCGAATGCATCCATTTTAATCGGCTCCAGCGGAACCATCGCCGGAGCCAACGTGGACGCAACGATAGAATTCGACGAACCGTATCACGGCGCCAACGAGGGAGGCGCCTCCGTGTGGTATCGCTGGACCGCGCCGAGCTCTGGGCCGGCCATCGTGGATACGCTCGGCAGCGAGTTCGACACACTGCTCGGCATTTACACGGGCAGCACGCTCAGTACGTTGCTGCTCGTCGGCGGTGACGATGATACGGCCACCAATACACAGAGCGCGGTGACTTTCCTGGCGGTTGGCGGAACAACGTATTCGATCGCGGTTGATGGATACAACGACGGCTTTGAGATTTCAGTAGGTTTAATTACCCTGCACTGGGCCTTGCTCGCGAACAATGACGCTTTCGCTTCAGCGACCGTGCTGACTGGTGTGAATGCCGTGACGAACAGCAGCAACGTCGGCGCAAGCAAGGAATTGGGAGAACCGAACCATGCGGGCGATGTAGGGGGACGTTCGATTTGGTTCCGCTGGATTGCGCCCACCAACGGTGTGGTCGTCATCAGCACGCTGGGAAGTTCGTTTGATACTTTGCTGGGAGTTTATACGGGCGCTACGGTCGCCACGCTTGTTTCAGTTGCTGCCAACGACGACTTCACCGACTTGACCAGCCAGGTAAGTTTCAATGCAGTCAGCGGAACGACGTACTGGATCGCTGTGGACGGTTATGGTGGCGGGTCGGGCGGTGTCGTTCTGAGTTTGTCGGTGCTGCCGAAAGTGCAAATCCGCCAGGCTGCGAATAACGTAGTATTCTCGTGGCCAGCGAGCTATTCGGGTTACACTCTTCAATCCACACCGGCGATGACCGAAACTTCTGTCTGGTCGAACGTAACTCCCGCGCCTGTTAACACGGGCGGCTCCCTCATGGTCACCAACAGCGCGGGCGCGGGTCAGAAGTTCTTCAGACTGTCAAAATGAAGGTTTAATGCAGTGATGCCCGTTCCGAATTTTTTTCCCTGATGCACCAGAGGGCCTGGTGCGTGCGAATGAAAACTTCGCCATTCGAAATGGCGGGTGTCGTGTTGCAAGGCTCACCCAGTGGATTCACCGCCACCTGTTCAAACTTTTCCGGGTTCGCGCGCAATACGAAAGTGTCACCCGATTGATTCACCACATAAATTTTGTCACCGACACAAACCATCGAACCCCATGTTTCACCCTTGGCGCCAACTGACTTCAGTCGCTCTTCCCAGAGCAGTTTGCCCGTTGCCAGTTCACGGCACTCGGCGACGCCAACCGCCGCACTAATGTAGAGGTGCTTGTCTTTGATGATCCCGGAACTCAAATAATGTTTCTTTTCGCGCTTCACCGACCAGACTTTCTGCGGACCAATATCACCAGTGCCCCCCGTTTTCACCGCCACCGTCCCGCCAAAAAATCCACCCATTCCCACAATGTATCCATCTCCGGCCAGCGGAGAGGTGTAGAGCAACGGGTTCAGTCCGTCTGTTTTCCACAGTCCCTTGCCGGTTTTTGGATCAAAGCCGCGCATCTCGTTGGCAAAGGTCATTACGATCTCATCACGCTGCCCAGAACGGACGAGCAACGGCGTGCTCCAGGTTCCGATGACTCCGTCGCTTTTGCCCGCGAACCCATCGAAACGCTCGGGCGGATGCGCTTCCGGTGCTTCCACGTGCCAGGCGGTCTTGCCCGTTTTCTTATCGAGCGCTGTCAGAAAACTCCGCGGGCCCGGTCCAAAGTAGAGAATGCACCAATCCTGATAAATGACCGGTGAACTGCCATATCCCCATTGATGCGTCTGCTTGCCGAGGTCGCGCGACCAAACTTTTTTGCCACTGAGGTCGAAGGCGTGCACCCCGGCTGAGCCGAACGCGGCGATCACTTGTTCGCCATCCGTTACGGGCGTAGCCGAGCCATGTGGGTTGCTTTCGTGCGACTCGTCTTTCTCCCCGTAACCTGTGCTTTGCCGCCAAAGCACTTTGCCGGTTGCGCGATCAAACGCCCAGACGCTGCGCTTCGCTCCTTCAGCTTGTGTAATGAAGACTTTGTCTTCCCATACAATAGGGGAGGAATTGCCAGCGTCCGGCAATGGCGCACGCCAACTGACATTTTCTGTTTTGCTCCATTTCACGGGAGCGTTTTTCTCAGGCGAAACACCAGTGCCGTCGTAACGCCATCCGGGCCAGTTGGCGGCGGATGCCGCAACGGCCATCGCGAACGAACATGTGAACAACAATTTCGTCTTCATGCTTCAATTTTTATTTTTCGCGGCCACTGCTGATTGGCTTCCCAATACGTTTTCTTCAACTTGATTTCCGGATCCTCCGCACTGGGCTGCAAGCGACCTTCTTCATCAATCGCGCGTGAAACCACTTTGTGCTCGCCCGGTTCAGGTTTTCTCCAGTCAAAACTGAAAAAGCGCCACGTGTATTTGTCCTTCGGTGTCCGATCGATTTTTGCGGGCTGCCAGGGACCGTCATCAATCTTCACTTCCACCGTTTTGATGGGAGTACCATCGCCCCACGCGGCCCCGGTGAGACGCACCGTTCCATCTTTCATCTGCACAGCGCGCGCGATGATCGACTTCAAATCCATGGGGCCCACGCTGGTGAGACGCCAGATTTTTTTGTCCGCACGTTCCTCACCGCGCAACGTGACGTACTCCTGCGCCATGTATTTGCTCATGTAACGCCGGTCAATCACCTCGATGCGGTTCAACCACTTCACCCACGAGATGCCAAACCAGCCTGGGACAACGAGCCGCAACGGAAAGCCGTGCTCCTTCGTGAGTGGCGCGCCATTCATTTCGTAACAGAGCAGCAAATCGTCTCGCATCGCATCGTTGATGTGCAGGCTGCGGGCGAAGTTCTGCGGATAATCATTCCCGCGAATTTTCTCCGTTTGCTCATCCGCGCCAAAGAACACGACTTCGATGCCGCGTTTGAGGGGCGCGCATTCGTCGAGCAGATCGGCCAGGCGCCTGCCGGTCCACTTCATATTGCCGATCGCACCCATGAAACCGGGCCCATTGCCATTGCCGCCACATTCCAGCGTCGCCGTGCTCGTCCGCCTCTTGCGTGCCTTGATTTGATCGAGTGTCAGCTTCACTGGTTTGCGCACCAGCCCGGAGACTTCCAACACGTGATCTTCGGCTTTGAGTGTCGGCACTTTGTAGTGACTCACTACGTAAAGGTCTTCGCTCTTGGTGTACCAATTCGTGAGGTCCTGCCAGCGAGTCTGATTTCTCCCGCCCGGCTGCACATCAAGAAACGGAATCAGCACGCCTTCGTCTATTTCCGGCCCGCCGAAAAGCGAGAGCGGATATTGCGTAAACGCCAGGGCCGTGGCAGCCATGGTGCCCTTAATCATTTCCCGACGCGTCATTCCGGCTTGTTCGCGATGTTTCATTTGGATTGTGAGAAGAGAGTTCTATCCGGACGGCGAAGAAATTCAATCAAGTCTGCAACATCCTGCTCGCTCATGCCGGCCTCAAGCCCGTCGGGCATCAACGACTTGCCGCTCGTCTTCAACTCCTTCAATTCGGACCGATTCAAAGTGAGATCCGGTTCGTTCGCCCGACGAAGCGTGACTGTCATCGCAGACTCGTTGGCAACAAACCCGGTGTAAGTGTCGCCCCCTTTTGTCTCCGCAGTGTAGGCAACGAAATCCGGCAACACCTGCCGGTTTGGATCCAGAATCTGCACGAGCAATGTCTCGCGCGGTTGCTGGCCGGTGCCGGACAAGTCCGGTCCGACCTTCGCCCCGACGCCTTGCATCTGATGACACACCGCGCACGTTCGCTCGAAAATCTCGGCGCCATGTTTGCGGTCGCCAGCAAGTTTCAACGATGCGCGATACTTCTGAACTACCGCATCGCGATCCGGCGACGCCGCACCGGCAAACAGCTTTGCCGCACGCGAACTGACTTCGGCGGCCTTGAACTTCTCCAGCGCCTGCCTTGTCGCTGGATCTACTTCCAGTAATGCAACCGTCCCCGCTTCAACCGCTTTTACCAATTCAATCGCCGCTGGTTTCGACCGCGCGGCTGACGCCAACACCTGTCGCCGGACTGGCTTGGAAAGATCATTCCAGCGGGCGAACACCGTGCCAATCGCCGGCACCGAACCCGATTCAATAAGCGCGCGGGCCGCCGCACTCTGCAGCGGCTGAGGAGTCGTTGCTCGCAACAGGGTCGGAAGTGGTCCGGCGGAAACAGATTCTTTTTGATCCTGTGTGTCGGAGTGGGCTCTGGCCAGAAATCGCACTGCGGCAATTCGAAGGCCCACCGAGAGCTTTTCGTTGAGCACGGCTTCTGTGGCCTCGGCTTTCAAAGCGGCAAGTCTTCGTTGCCGATCAGCGTCATCGGAAATCTCGTTAAGGGACGGCAAAGCCTCCACAAAAGCAGCCGCCAGAATAAAGCGTTCGGATCCGCGCCAGTTTGCGATGAGCGTGAAGGTCGCGACTTTGTCGGGCGCATTTGCCCCGCTCGCAATCAGACGCACAGCGCGTTCAAACAATGCCAATTGCTGTGGAACAGGTTCGGAAATGGTTTCGCCAAGACGTTTCAGCAATGGCCACGGTCGAGGTCCAGCGCTGCTCAGAATGGCTGTCGATTGCCACTCGTCCAAATCGCCATGCTGTGCGATACGAACCAGAGCTCCAATCTTGCGTTCACTGTCCTGCGCTTCGCCCAATGTCGCTGCAAGCTGAAGGCGAACGCGCGCGTCAGGATCCGATGATAATGGAATCAGTCCGTCCAGTACACGCGATCTGGTAAAATCATTCGTTGAACGCAAACCGATTTCTGCCAGTCGAACAGCCTGCTCGCGAACGCGCGGGGAAGAGTCGTTCAATGCATCGGCCAACAGATTGAAATCTGTCGTGCGGAAGCTGCTAAGAATGTTGAGCGCATGGATGCGCGCCTGCGCCGTCGCCCCTTTTCGTGCGAGCCGCTCCAGCGCAGGAATCACCTCGCGCGCATCACGTTCCACGAGCAATCGATGCGCGGTGTCGCGCGTCCAGCCGTTACCGTCTGCAAGCGCTTCGACTAATTGAGCAGCGGAAGCGTGAGCCAGCCTCTGCGTCGCTGCTGTTGTTGTTCCTTTGCTTCGAACCTTCCAAATGCGTCCGTGCTCTTCACCTTTGCGCCAGTCCACTTTGTCTCGCAACTCTGGCGCCACCCAATGCGGGTGTTCGACGAGATCGCGATAAAAATCAACAATGTAAAGCGCGCCATCCGGCCCCGTCGCGGTGAACACACCGTGAAACCACGGATCGCTCGATGCCATGAACTCGTTGTTCGTGTGCGCGTACTCCGCGATGAACGTTGATCCGTTCGCTTTCAATATTCGGCGCTGGACCACATTTTGCACCGGCTCGCAGACGAAGTAACTGCCGCGATAGGACTCCGGCAAAGCCGTCCCGCGGTAAACGCTCGGTCCGCACGCGCTGGTAAAAAATCCAATGGGCTGCGGGATGAGCACATTGGGTGACGTGACCGCGAAGACACGATTGCCATCATTGGTCGGCGATATTCCGATCACAACTTCGTGGCCCGCGAGGCTCGGTTGCCGCGCCAGGTAGCGGTCTTCCAACACGACGTGCCGAATTGGGATCGCGTTAAAGACCGGAAATCGGTTGCCCCAGTCATCGTGGCCCATCCCAAACTGTGAGTTGCCAGCCATAGCTTCGAACTGTTTCGTGTCAGGACGAAAACGAAAGTCGCGGCGGCGAATCGATCCCGCCGCTGTGTCGTCCGCCCATCTGACTTCACCATCGCTTCGGCCATTGGCGCCATAAATCCAGTTGTCGATTCCCCAAAACAACCCATTAACACGAAGCTGCTGATTGCCCTCCGCAAAACCGGTGAGAATCCTTTCGCGCACATCGGCAATACGGTCGCCGTTGGTGTCGGCAAGAAACCAGATTTCCGGCGCTGCCGTGACGAGCACCCCGTCCTTCCAAGGCATCACACCGTTCGGAAATGCCAGGTTCGTCGCAAAAATTGTCGCGCGTTCGTAATGTCCGTCCGAGTCCCGATCTTCGAGTAAACGAATGCGACCGTTGATCGGTCCCGACGGGTAATCCGTCATCTCCGCAACAAACATCCGCCCATCGGCATCCCACGCGATTGCCACTGGCGCCCGAACCTGCGGCTCGGCGGCCACGAGTTCGACGACAAGATTGGAATCAGCGAGATGAAAACTTTTCAGTTCACCACCCGGCGACAGAGGACCACTCGCAGCGACACAGCGCGCTCCGAAAGCACAGGCGACGGACAGAGTGCAAAGGCGATTCATCATTGAACTGCTTTGCTTCTACCCAAAGCCGCCGGACTCCACGAGAGCGAACCAAACATCGTTGGCGGAAAGATGACTCTGTTTGCAGAATAGTGATCTCGCGAGTTCGACGCGCTTCTCTCCGTAACGGGAAGCCGCTTCAGAGCTTGCCGAGGATTTGCTTGATGCGCACCCAGGCATCTTCGCGGGCTTTCTTGTTCGCGGCGTTCGCGTCCGGTTGTTCCCCGGCGCGCATGAAACCGTGACCGGCGCCTTTGTAGATGACTGGTTCGTATTTCTTTCCCGCGGCCTTCATCCCCTCTTCGGCTTTGGGAATCATCGAGTTGATGCGGTTATCATTCTCTCCATAGAAGCCATACACTGGGCACTCGATTTTCTTGATGGCCGCTGCGTCGGTGGGCATGGGGCCGTAGAACGATAGAGCGGCTTTGATGTCCTTGTTGTTCGTCGCGTAGCGGAATGTCTGTCCCCCGCCCCAGCAGAAACCCGCCACAACAACTTTGCCGTTGCAGGCGGGAAGCTTCGAAACGTATGCCGCAACCGCGTCAAGGTCTTTGGTGATTTGTTCCGGCGGCAGGGCGGAAATGGTTTTCCCTACATCGCCGCCCAGTTCTTTGGTGCCGCCACCGTTGGGCGCCATGCCAGAGAGCAGGTCGGGCGCGATGGCGATGTAACCGGCTTCAGCGAATTCGTCCGCCGCCAGCCGCGCCCAATCACTCAGTCCAAAAATCTCGTGAATGACAATGACAGCGGTGGCTTTGTCCTTCACCTCGGGATATACGACGAAGGACTCCACCTTGCGTTGGCTGTTCTCGACCTTGACCCATTCCTGGTGCCGCGATGATTTTTCAAGTTCCGCTTTCGCCCATCCCTGCGCCGAAGCGCCGACTGCAAAAGCGAGCAGCGCAATGAACACCGACTTCATAGTTCCTCCTCTGTTATTTCGCGTCGGCACGATCCGTGGATGCCACGCAGTAAAGATACTGTTTCCCCCGCAAGAAAAGCTCACGTCCCACGATTGCCGGTGATGCATCGAACCGGTCGTTCAACTTGTTGGTCGCCAGCACCTCGACTTTGTCGCTCTTCTTCAGAACGAGCGCGCTTCCATCACGACCCACAACATAAATACGGCTCGCCGCACCAACGGGTGACGCATAAACCTGCCGCACACCTTCCAGCCGCTCAGCTTCGATGATGGCTTTGCCATTTTTCGCGTTGAGAACTGTCAGCATCGCGTCATTGCCTTTGAAGAAAAACAGGCGGTCGTCGTAGAGCAACGGCGACGGCACATACGGCGTGTCCTTGTTGTAAGTCCACGCGATGGCATCCGAGCCGGCCAGATCGCCGGTCTTGCCCGGCTTGACGGCAAACAATGCAGCACCGCGAAAACCGCTCATGCAATAAATCATTCCATTGCCTGCGACCGCGCTTGGAATCGCATTGGCCGTCAGCGGACCGACTGACCAAAGTTCCTTGCCAGTCGTCAGGTCATAGCTGCGTACTTTCGCGCTGGCATTTACGACAACTTGCGTGCTGCCGCCGCTCTGAACGACAAGCGGTGTGGACCAACTCGTCGATTCGTCACGCGGCTGCTTCCAAAGTTCCTGCCCCGTCCTCTTATCGAACGCAGCGATGAAGTCATCGCCCTCGTGGTCCCAGTTCACAACGAGCACATTGCCAAACAAGGCCGGGGAACTGCCTTCACCGAACGACATTTTGATTTTTGCTTTCCCGAGATCTTTTTGCCAACGGACACTACCCTTCATGTCGAGGGCATAAAGTCCGCGTGAACCGAAGTAAGCGAAGACACTGTCGCCGTCGCAAATGGGCGATGAAGACGCAAACGTACCGTCGCTTTGATGATGTCCCTCGTGTGGAATCTCCTCACGCAGCGTCTTCTGCCATGCCGTTTTCCCGGTCGCGCGATCGACTGCGATCATAGTGAACTGATGAGGTGTTGTCGGCGGCTGGCCGCCACCGGACCCGCCACGTCCGCCGCCGGGACCACCCCCTCCGGGCCGCCGACGGTCACCTTGCGGAGCCGCCTGTCCACCGCCCGGCGGCGGCTGTTGCTGCAAACCAGCGAACTGCGGCGCAACTTCAAGCTTCGCCTCCGGCTTCTTTGCCACAGGAATGGCGGATTGGACGAAAACGAGATTGTCCCACACGATCGGCGATGCAGAACCCGCGCCGGGGATTTGGAATTTCCACTTTACGTTTTTACTCTCACTCCACTCGACAGGCGGATCACCGGCGGGCGAAGTGCCGTTTTGCATGGGTCCACGCCACTGGCCCCAGTTCTGGTCGGCAGTTCCGGCGCCGACAACCGTCGTTGCGGCGATGGCGCCGCAGAAGAATGCGAACAGTTTCTTTCCGTTCATATGTTTATCCGTTGAGTGCGGCCCGAGTTCTTCGGACCAAATCGTTGTCCTTATCGCCTGAGCCTTTCAGGTTGAAAACGCTCGCGGCGAGATAGCGATCGCGCCATGGCGACGCCATGAATTCGTAATCCTCCAACACCGCCGAACTGAATTTGTAGTCGTGCGAGTCGCGGCCTTTGAGAAAAATCAGCCGGCGCGCCGCGTCGGCGATGGGCTTCGGATCGGAACTGTTATTGAGATATCCGAGGATTTTTCGCGCGGCGCTCAACTTATCATTGCTCACGTCGGCAAAGATTTCTTCCACCGCTTCCGCCCCCGTTGACTTCAGCTCGACTGGTTCCAACGAATCGACATGAAGGCCTTTGTCTTTGCTGCCGCCGCGATAGAGCGGCAGAAAAGCCGCATTCTGAAGCAAAAGAAGCTTGCGCGTTTCCTCGTCGCGCGTGTGCTGGAAAGAATAATGGGTCGCGTTCGTAAAAGTCGTGGCATGCAATGACGCAATCCCCGGCTGGCGCATGAGCAACTCCCCTGCTCCATCGAACAATCCATCCCAGAGCGATTGCGGGGCGACGCCTTTGTTCAGCAACTCAACCACCTTCGCGCTTGTATCTGCGGCGGAGCCATCGCGAACCGCACCAATCATTTCGCGCGTCGCATCGGCACTCGGTTTCCCATCGAGCCAATCCGCGCGAATTTCCTTCATGCGCTCCAGATTTTTTCGGAACGGACGATCGGCGGGCAAATCGGCCTTCGCAGGATTCACCGCTTTATCGCCAACGCGATCCAGCATCGCATACACCAGCGAGCGCAAAACCGGCTCTGCGTGCCGCCAGCCGATGACTTCGAGGCAACGAAAACTGTTGGCAGTATAAATCTCTTTGTGGCCCAGCTCGCGATAATCGCGCGCACCGTAACGGCAAAGAATCTGATAAATCTCGTGCGCGCTCGCGGTGCGGACCATGCCCACGATGGCTGCATCCGCCGCCGCTTCATCCCAATTGTCCAGTGCTTCGATGAGCGCGCGCTTCGCTTTGTGGCTCGGCGGCACGGTGGATTCATCCACCTCGCCCATCGTCCAGTCACCCTGCTGAACGTCCTGCGCCTGCGAGGATTTGAAGGCGTCGATCGCCCAAAAAATTGGCAGCCAACGATCTGTATCCGGCGACGCAAGACTCGCCAGATGAGCCGAGTTCACGACCAGCACCGCGTGAAACTTGAAGCCGACGGGCCGAGGCTGGATGTTCCGTACCCCGGCCAACAACAAAGCCGCAAGGACTTCGCGATAACTCGTGCCGCGTTTGATCTTCGCCGCGATCTCTTCCAGGACACGGTCGCGCGAAGTGTTCTCCAGTAACCGCACCAGCGGCTCAATGTCCGAATGAAGCTGGACTGATTTCGCGGGTAACTTCGCCTCGGCTGCCGAGACCGGAGGCAGGTTGGCCAGAAAGGCGAAATCACCGACCGCGGCCAACGCTCCCGCCGCCGCGCCTCTGCCAATGAAATGACGACGATTCATAATGTCAGGCTGCTTTTGCGTGGGGTTCGGGAGCAAAGGTATTGATGCCGAGCAGAGCAATCAATCTCTGTAGTGATTCTTTTCCGCGCTGCAATTCATCACGTGACACCACGCGCTTATTGAACAGGAGATCGAAGCATGCCGCGCATTCAAGCGCCGCGGTCTGGGCCGCTTCAAAACTCTTATCATCGCGCGATCCACGTCCCGCGCCCGCCGCGACTTTCAGAAGAATTGTGGTGCGTGTGTGATCGAGCTGCTCGTGCAATGCACTTTGTTTCGGCGTGCGCTCCAGGACGGGCTCGCACCACTTCGCGAACTCAAGCGCTTGCTGGTAAACCGGCGTGGATTCGTGTGGAAACATACTTTCGTCGGTCGTCTATTTTCCCACTGGCTTGCCCGCCTTCTCCCACCCTTTGAACCCTGGCGACAAATCGTAGAGTTCTTTGAACCCTGCGCTTTCCAATTTCCTGCACGCATTCGCGCTGCGCACGCCCGCGGCGCAATGAACCAGGTAGGTTTTGCTTTTGTCGAGCTTCGCGACCTTCTCATCGAAGTCAGGCGCCTTCACATCGATGTTTACCGCGCCAGGGATATGGCCTTCCTCAAACTCTTTTGCCGTGCGCACATCCAACACCACGTTCTTCGGATCCGAGCGCAACTTGTCAAACTCCGCCACCTCCACGCGTTTCACCACCGACTTCTTCTCAGCGATGGCAGGCTCGGTATCGGCAGCGAAACTTACAACCAGCGGTAGCGCACTCATCAAGAGCGCAGCAATCAGCTTACTTTTCATTCTTCTTCTTCAAATTCGGACAGTTCGATGGTTCATTCGTGCCGCGGCACTTGGGGCATTTACACAGCGGCTTGGCTTCGCTCGTTCCACTGCTGGTCGCACTGGCCCAATAGCCGGCTCTCACCGTCACTTTCTTTGCGTTGGATCGGCAGGCCAGTTCCACTGTTCCGTGGAACACGTCGAGTTTCGTCGTGCGCTCATCCGCGCGCACCAGGAACTCAGTGCCGACCACAGTTGCTTGAGCGTGCGTCGTGGTGATGAGCATCGGCTGGCCGGAGGGTTGCGGCGCGACTCTCGCCTGCGCGGCGCCGCGCTGGAGTTCAAATCGCTTTCCCTCCCCGGCATCGCCGCACAAAACCACGGAGCCGGGAAACAGTTGGATGCGCGTCGATTCGTGTTCATAAGCAATCACTGCCGTTTCATTTGTGGGTGTGGAAATTTGATCCCCGGGCTCCACTTCAAAACTGCCGGCAGACATGAGCGCCCCATGACGCAACAACTGCACTCCGTTTCCGCTGACGTACATCGACGCGCCTGCTTGTTCAACGGGAGTTTGCTTCAAGAGGATTGCAGCCACTCCAAGCCCGACGAGGCATGCTGCCAACGCAGCGGCCTTCCACCAGCGAACGGGAAATTTGCTTTTCAGCGCCGCCGGGACATCGAGCGGAACAACGTTCTGCGCGGGAGCGGCAGACTGTATCTGTGAGCCAACGCGAATGATCAGGTTCGTTTCGTTGACGTGTTCCACGAATGCGCGACCGGCGTCAGCATCGTCCGAAAGCAAACGCTTCAATTCCGCGCGCTCACGTTCGTCCAGCTCGCCGCGCAGGTGCTTGTCGAAAAGTTCTTCGCGATTCACGACTTCACCTCCAGTAGCACCAGTCGATGCCGCACGCAGTCGCGCAATTTGGCGCGGAGGCGCGAGAGCGACAGTCGAATCGCATTCACGCTGCGATGCCGCGTGCCCGCGAGTTGATCACAGGAAAGACGTTCCTTGTAAAAGCCCAGCAGCAAATCGAGAGAGTCACGCTCAAGCTGTCCCATGCAATGCTGCAACGCCGCCTTTTGCAGTTCCATGCGCGCGAGTGCGTCCCCGTCCTGGTGTTCTTCAAACTGCGCATCAATCAGCGCGAACAATTGCTCGTCTATCACGCACGATTCGCGTCCACGCGCGCGCAGGAGATTCAACGCTTCGAACCGGACCATTTGCCGCGCCCAGGTAAACACATTTGCGCCCGGACGGAACTGCGCGTGCTTTTTCTGGAGGACGATGAATGTTTCCTGCACTGTGTCCTGCGCGAGCGCCCAATCCTGGAGCAACGCGTAGGCATAGCTCGTCAGCGCGTCCTGGTACTTAAACGCGGCGCGCAGCAGGTCTTCCGCGCTCAAGGCGCGCTGCGATTCGTCCTGGCGATCCAATTCAACCACAACGTTCGGGAGTTCTCTCGGTTATATCAGCAATCAGGGAGAAAACATGTCAAAACACTTGGTTGAAAGCGTTCCAGAAAATCACGGGTGACAATGCCAAATGCGTCACCTATCGTGGTGGCTGCTTCGTCACCTGCGCGCGTAGCTCAATTGGATAGAGCGTCGGCCTCCGGAGCCGAAGGTTGTGGGTTCAACCCCCGCCGCGCGCACCATCGCACTGCTTCGCTGTAGGCCGATTTCGATTTTGTGCGGGTGCAACCTCGTAATGTGGCCTTGGCATCCGTACAAGATTGCGCGCGGCTCGTAATGGCCGCGCGAAAATTCCCAAGCCTGAGATTTATCAGTATGGGAAGTTGCGGCGCTTAGGCCGCGAAATTCATGAGTCCGCCGGCGCCGTTTCGGGCATCGTTTGGCGATGCGGTTTGCTGCTCGCGAGTGTCACGCGAGTTGCCAGCGGCGCCGGCGCGGATGGCGCGCGAGGCACCGGTGCGCGATGTTTTCGCGTGTGCCCGGCCGCTTTCGACTCAGCGCGTACTTTGGCCTTCGCTGTTTCGGTGACAGAGGCCAATGCAAACCCGCGCAACGCTTCGTTGATATGTTCAGCAGATAGGCCGTTTGCTCCCTGCCGGCGCGCGACGAAATCAGCAGCGCGGCGCACCGTTTCCAGAAAGTGAAGGTTTCTCCCGCCCGCTGTGAGCGTGTGCGTGACAACATCGCGAAGCTCGTCGGCTTTGATGCCTGGCAACATGGCTTGCGCTGTGCGCTTCACGTCCTCTTTGCTCAACTGCTCTGGCAGTTCCGGACGGACGCAGCGCAGCCGGAAACTCTGCGCAGACCAAGTTGAGCGCTGCTCGATAGCACGAAGCCGCTTGTCGAAAGTGTGATTGGTGATGAGCACGGCAGGAATGCCGCGCTCGGCCAAGGCCGTCACAACCCAATCGACGCGATCCGGGTTCGCGTCGCGCTCGCGGTCTGGCAGCAACTGCAACGCATCATCCATCACGAGCACGATCCCGCTCTGCGCCGCGATTTCCTCCAAGCGCCTTTGCAATTCTTGCGCCTTCCAACTGTCTCCGATTGGCCCGTTGAACGCCTGTGCACCGGCGCCGAAGAAAAGCCTGCGGTCATTACTCGCGGGGATTTGCCAATAACGGGCCAGGCCGGGATGACGCCTGCAGTACGCTCGTGCGTGAAAGCTTTTGCCAAAACCTTCCGGGGCGCAGATCAATACGATGCTGCCAGTTTCAGCAGCGTATGTGACGGCGTCGCGCATTGCGGACGCAATGGAGGTTTCGGCCGCGTCCTCGGAATGTTCACTCGCCCACAGGTCCACCAATTCAACCAACGCGCTGAACAGATCGCAGAAGTACCACGGATCGGAGAATGAGCTTTCGGGATTGAGGCACAATTCGGCGAGATGCTTCTCGAACTCACAACTCGCCATCAGGCGCGTATGTTTCTGGAAATCGGCAGCGCTGTAAGAGTCGGGGCGTTGCTGCGCGGCGGCGCGAATCTCCATTTCCCTTTTGTCTTCCGTAACGCTCTGAGATTCAAAGATGCGAGCTTCAGCCTGGCAGATTTCCAGGTAACGCTGTTCGCTGGCGGTAAACTCTTCGCGCATCAGAAAGCGATCTTCTGCGTTACACTCGGCGCGAGCCGCGCGAACCAACTCGGGCGCGAGCGGGCTATCCTTCTTGCCAGTGAAGTTCAACAGAGATGGCGGGCAAATGCGCGCGCCGAATATCTCCAAGAGTTCAGAGACGACGGCAGCGAGCCCGCCCGGCAAGTGAGAACGCGCCTGCAGGTACCAAATTACCTCGCGCTGTTTGGCATCGTTCAAGACTGCGCTGCGCTTGGCGACGCACGTAGGCTTGAGGCCGTTATCAGAAATGGCAGGGCTGCTCGCGTAGCGCTCTTGGCGCAAGGGCGAACCGGGCGCGGCGTGTCGTGTGGAACTCATTTGAACAGTCGGAAAATGCAGGAATGAGTAGAATACAGCCCGCTCGCATTCCAAGCTCCAGAGCGATACATCTTGAACTCCCCACCGGCAGCCGCCGCTTTCCAATGAACGGGGTAGTTTGTCGCAGCAATCGTAACGTTTGGTTCCAACACTAGCCAATACGTCGTGCCACTGGTCAGTGAGGCATTGAGTCCGGTGAAAGTAGTGGGCGCGGTGTTACTCCATGTGATTGCCTGTGCATTCAACGGAGCCGTACCAACACTCAACGCCGGAACCCAATCAGACGGAGTTCCCACCAGTGTCGTTGGCTCGTTACCGCCATCGGTGTAAATGCCGACTCTTAAACTGTGATAGTAATTTGTCGCGTGGACGCCCGAGTAACTGAATAGAGCGAGTTCAGCCGAGCAGGCGGTGTAGGAAGAACCAGCAACAAACTTCGTCGCAGCCTTTTGATATTCCCACATTGCCGTTGCCCCATTTGGAGGGCCGCATATGTTTCCAGTCCCGGCATGATTCACCCATTCGCCACTTACCGCATCGGCGACGGTCGTGCAGGCAGCAAAGCTGTTTAATGAAAAACCGATGCATATCAGCGTGATTGATAATATCTTCATAAACTGTTCGGCGTTGTGTGTTGTTGGTGACCGCGTTTGATGGCGGTGAAAACTTCGATGCAGCGCGTGAGCTGCTCGCCGGTCATTTCGTTGACCGGCACAACTTTACCGAGTGCCCTGTGTGTGATGGCGTAGCGGCTGATTTCCGGCTTGGCCTTTTCGACTTCGCGCCAGGTGTTTAAGAAAATGGCGCGCAACTGCGGGAGATCAGAAACTGCCGGTGCATTCAGAACGTACGTTTTCTTTGTTTCCGTAGCGACAGGTTCAGCAACGAACTTGGCGGCTTGGTTCAGTTCCTCATTTGAGACTTCGCGCAGCGATTCAGGCGAGACGGGCGCGCCGATGCGCTCAGAAAACCGAACGGCGCGATCCGTGAGGATTTTTTCTTCGCGAATCTTTTCGCGACTGGCGGCAATGCGCCGCCCATTCTCAATCGTGAGAGCGTCCGCAATGACGACGTTGCGCGGCAACACAAACGGGCAGTCCAGTGTTTTGAAGTAGGCGCGAAGCTCAGCGACTTGGCCGTCAATGCGGGCATGTTCACGCGCGAGCGCGTCGCTGTCCGGCGCGAAAATCTTTTCCAGTGGATTCACCTTTTCATCCCGTGCCACACAAATCACGAGGCCATTGGTTGGATCTTCAACGGTGAGCATTTCGGGATTTTCAGGATCAAAGCCCGTCATCACCCACTGCCCGATCAAATGGGCAGTTTCCTCGCCACGGTATTTGAAGATGTTGCGCCTCTTGTTTTTCTTCCCGAACTGGAATTGGATGCCAGCAGCGGTCACGCGCCTGCATTCTCGGTGCAGCGCCAGCTTGTGCCGCACTTCAGGCGTGAACCGCATTCCGAGGATCGGCTCGCCGTTCACGTCGCGCGTCAAACGCATCTCGCAAACTTCCGCGGGTGACAGCCCGCCGCATCGTTCGCCGTGTTGCGGTGTGCGGTTGAATTGATCGCAGAGTTCGGCGATGCGCACTTTCCACGAATCGTAGGAATGCAAGCCGAGTTCTTCGGGGCTGGCCTTGCGCGCGTCCACCAGTTGCTTCGCTCGCTTCATCTCTGGCGGGAGATCGTATTTTTCTTCCCGGCCGCAATAGCCGGGCTCGCTCTGCATCAGTGTTTGCAGCGCATCAAAGGATTTTTCGATGGGCTTGCTCCAAGGGTGTTTGGTGTGCGTGAAGCGAATGCCCAAATCTTCGAGGCCGCGCGTCATCTCGGCGTGCGTGGACGTGTCATCCTTGCGCCCCTTGAGCAGTGACGACTTGCGCCAAAGACCGTTCTCAAAGTAGAGGCCGGCGGGCACGCCATACTTTGAGAAGACGTGCGTGCAAAGGCTGCGGATGACCAGAGAGTTGTATTGTGCATCCGGTTGCAGCGAGTAGCCGAGAATCATGCCGCTGCTGAAATCTTCAAACACGAGCAATTGCCCGCGCACGAGCCGAAACCATCCCCTGCCATCGGCGATGGAAAAGTAAACGCACGGGGTCAGATCGTCCGCGCTGTAAACTCGCAACGACGGCAGGGCGCTCCAATCACGCGTTGTGCCGCTGGTTTCCTCGTCGAGTTTGTCCATGCGGTGCATGTAATAGAGCCACGATTTGTAACCGCATTTCTCGGCAAAGATTTTCGGGACGTAGCCGCGGGTTTCGAGAACGTGCCCGTAGCGCGCCAGCGCTGGCGTGGACAGCTTTTGCTCGCCGATGAGGTAACGGAGCGCGGGGGCTACATCGCCGCAATAAGTGCGACCAGCACAAGTGATGACTTGATCAAAATCGCTTTGTGGCAGAATAACGGGCTCGCCGTTGTCCTCACGTCGATCGCGCAGCGCGGTTGATGTCTTGTCGGCGCTGGCCTGCCAGCGTTCAAGCTTGCGGTTGAACTGCATTCGCAACGCGTGACGGTTCGTATCCTTAAAGCATGGCGAGGCCGCGAGCGTATCGCGAACCGCTCGCGCGGCTTCGTCCTCGGTCCATCCTTCACGCGTGAGCCGCTCGTACTCTTCGAAAGCACGTGCCCAAATGCCGCGCCATTCAAGTTCCGTGGGTGAGGCGGGATTAGCGCAAAGTGAAATGTGATTCGTGAGTGCGGACAAATCTGCTTCCGCCGAGACTGGCGCCGGACGGGGCGCTGGCTTTGATGCCGTTACGGGCTTCTCCTGACGCAGCATCGCTTCTACGTTGCGGTAGTTCCCGGCTTCTGCTTTCGCATCAAGCCGCCGCGCGAGTGTCGAAGGCAGCGCGAGAATGCTCCATGCGTTCACGAATTGCCCTCGGACTTCAACCTTGCCCGTGGGCGGGTAGCCTTCCAAATGTGCGCTGACTGCCTGACGGGAAATTTCCAACTCAGTCGCGAGCCGCGAAATCGTCACGAGTGTTTGTTGCGGCGCACTCACTTGTTTACCAATGGCAGGCCAATCGCTCTTGCGATGGTCTTCTGCACGTTGAGCACGTCCTCGGTGAGCTTCAGCATCGCTCTGGTGTTGGCTGCGACCTGTTCATTTGAGACCGCCGAACGTCGCTGATAGTCCGGCCCTCCGTTGCCGCGGAAATTTATGTAGCCGATGCGTTCAAGCGCGCTGACTTCAGAACGTTTGCCGAATCCCGTCACGTCACCAGCAGCGCCGCCGCCGCGTCGTTTCCGTTCTTCGAAATCTTTTGGGCGATCAGCATCCAGTTGCTTGATCAGTGCGTCCAACTCTGCCGCAGCCGGCCCGCCTGTCATACCCGCCCGGGCGCGCTTCAATGCAGCGCCGAGGTTCGCCAGGCCCTCTTTTCCGAAATCCAGCGCGTCATTGAGGTTGTTTCCGAAAAGTTTGTTGAAGAGCGCATCCGAGTTGCGCCGGTTGCGGGCGAAAATGGTTTCGAAATTCTCCGCTTTGAAGTCGGCTGGGATGCCGAGGAACTGGCGCAGTTTCCCGCCAGTAAAGTTCTCGATGATTTCACCGAACGTCTTTTCCATCACGCTCGATCCAATGGTTGCCGCACTGGTAAAGAGCTTGATCAATCCCGTGCCGAGCACACTGAACCCGGCCAGCGCGGTCTCCCCAACACCGCGCCAAAATCCAATATCTCCAAAGAGGTTGCCGGCGAATGTAAACCCTTTAGTGAATCCCACTTCGAGCGAGAGCGTAACGAGTTTGTCGAGTTGGCCCGTTTTGATGGCTTGCACGCCGATCCCGATGGCGTTCCCAATCGTCTGCCCGATGGAGGCCACGTCCATTTTGTTCAACTCATCCATCGCTTGCTGAATACCGGGCGCGGCGCCTTCCGCAATTCCGGCGAAGAAGGTGTTGCCCCCAAGTTTTATCCGGTTCCATGAATCACCGATTTTATCGAAGGCTTTGGCATTGCGCCCCAACACTTCAGCGTACTTGCTCGCATACGCCATTTCTTCGCCGAAGTCCGCAAGACTATTGGACACAGCGAGGATGGTTTGTGCGCCGCCGCGCCCTACAATTTTTGCCGCGAGATTCGTGGCACGCTCGATGGGCAGTTTTGAAAGCGCTTCTCCAATGGCGAGAATCTTCTGATCGGCATCCATGCCTTGCAGCGCGTTCATGCTCAGCCCCAGACCGTCGAACGCTTCCTTGGTTGACTCTCCCGTTTCAGAAAATCCGCCGAGCGCTTTATTGATCTGCGAAATGAGCGGTCCAGCGCTGGCCGACGATTCCCCGATTTGTTCCAATGCGAAGCCGACCTTGGCCAAAGTGGATGGCGCCTCACGCAATCGCTGCCCTTCATCGAAGAGCCGGCCGCCTTCGGCTATCTCCCGGCCAATCTTGGACAAGAGCGTGCCGGCGGAAACGAGGGATGTGACTGCGGCCAGCGCCGAGCGCGCACCGGGCAGAAAATTGCCCGTGGCCAGACCGAGAGAAAAGTTGAGCACGCCAGCCATAATCAGTTGAGGGCGAAAACGCCCCAAGACGCTTCGCGGGGTGTCTGACCATTGCTCAGACCCTCAGACCCCTCGGCGAAGCCGCGCGAAGGGGCAAGGAATCGATTCTGGTAAATCATCGAACCCCCATTTACGGAAGGAAATTCAACTGCCTGAGTTCGCGGCCAACCGGACGGGCTACAGGCCCGGCCGTAAATCCGCGTTTCGTGAATCGTTCCTCTCAGGCAGTTCGGCTGCGAATCGGCCTGAGCCGCAGCCACGGACAGAGCAGCACCGCATCTGACTAAAGCGGAGATGAACCCCGCGCTGTCCGAAATTGGTTTCGTGATTTGATTACGCACTGGCGCCGCCTTTCTTCCAACTCGCGCGGTAACCGCGAGCGTTGCGCACGACTTCAGCGACCATCTCGCGAACGACGATTCCGAGGCCAAAGACGTACGCGATAATGAAACGGAACCGGTCGCATGGCGTGCTGTAGCGGGAAAGCTGTTCGCTCTGAGCGAGGCGGAAGCCGCCCGGAATGCTGCGTGCGAAGGCACACAATTCGCGCGCGATGGACGTGACAACAGAGATCCAGAAAGCCAGTTCGCGAATGATGACGTGCGCGCGCCAGGCGGGAACGCCGCAACGAATCAAAGCAGTGCGGCAAGCAACGCAAAACTTTTCACCGAAAAACTGACGTTCTGTTTGCGGCTCGTTCATCGTTCGGCCTTTTGCAGTTGTTCGAAGCGCACGAGTTCGGACTTCGGAATGACGTAATGGCTCTTCACCTTCTGAGATTTGCGGCGGCTCTTGATAGTGCCCTCATCGCAGAGCTCGTTTACATATCTCAGGCTCAGCCCCGTTTCCTCAGCGAACTGCGGCGCGGAGATTTCATCGACGGCATCGGTGACTATTGGCTTGCCGCTCTTGATTTCAAAATTGCCGTTGCCGAGCGGGATGATCACGGGCTCAAAACGCACCGTGGGTTTTTTGAACTCAACCACTGGCGCTTTGGCTGGCGCGATTTTCTTCGTGCTTTTGGGGTTGCGTGGCATTTGGGTTCAACGCTTTGAGGTTCGCCGCTTCGCTCCCGGCCCCATTGGCTTTTTCAGCAGACCAATGAAGCCAGCGTTGCGATAGCGTGCCGTCCAGTAGAGCAAGGTTGTAGGGCAGAGCCTCATCATGATGGCCGCGGAATTGCGGGGAATGCCGTTAGCTTGCAGAATATCGGCGATCTTGATGGCGGCTTCTGTGGTGCGGGCCTTCCGTTCGTCGAACCGCCTCAACATCTCATTGAGTGAAATGCTGGAACCACGCGGAACGAGTTCGAGGAACTTGGCGTTGCCAGCCTTCGCTCGCGGTTGTTTGCAAGAGAGGTTGCGCGGCATAAATAAATTTCAACAGTCTGCCGACGCATTTAATGCCGTGAGCTTTCCACCGGACATGACGGCATTGAACGCGGATTCAAAGTCGAGGTTGTGTTTTCGGCGATGCGCCTCGACATGCGCGGTGAGAGCCAACACGTGGAAGTTGTCCGCGTTTCTTTGTGCGATGCGTTCTTCGTGGGCATTCGCGAAAACTTGATCGGCAGCGCTCAGGCCCACGAGCGCACGGCGTTGCGTGAACGCCTTTTCGCGCTGCATAGCAGGATAAACTTTGGCCGCGACTTCGTTCAGGCGGGCGAAAACCTGATCCTCAGTCTCTTCGCCATTCATGGCGAGCGCCAGGGCGAGACCGCGGCAGTTGTAACCGCCTTTTTTATCGCGGGCATCTTTGGCCAACTCCTGCATGGCAGCGCCCACGCCTTCGGCATCGTGCGTGGTGTCCTGCTGTGCGACCCACCAAAGGCATCGAAAGACATGCGAGTCCACTTGAACGATGTTGTGAGGTTGGAGGTTGAACGCCGCCGCGATGCGCTCGATTGGGATGTAAGTTTCAGGCATAAAAACGTTTTCAGTTAGTGGAAAGCCGCCGCTCGATCTCGCTGCTCGGCTCAGTGGTGTTGACGACGTGCCCGCCGCGTACGAACACGGCTGAATTATCAAGGCCCATGATGTGACGATGCGGCACTTGCCAGAAGGAACGCCCCCAGGCAATGCGCTCAACCGGCGAGACGCCAGCGAGCAAATCGAGCAGTACAGTTGGCGAACCAATCCGCAGCACAGTTCCGGACGTGAGGCCGCAAGCGTGTTCCCCGCTGTCGGAAACGAGCACGGCAGAAACAGCGTTCAGGTTCACTAATTGCCAGCCGTCCTCCAACGTTTGCAGTTCAACGGACGGAAACAATTTTCGCACCGCGCGGGCAACGTCATGAAACGCTCCGTTGAAGGGCTGCTGATGCGCAGTTGTTTCCACGGTCACGAAGCGCGGCCCGTTGAAAATACGGACAATTTCCGAGACTGGAATGGTCCGGGGCCGATTCACGGAAAGCGGCGCGGGCTCGCTGCTGTGAGCAATCGTGTGCGCGGAAATGAATTGGAGCGGGGCTTGCATTCGTTATTCGACTGAAGCTGGCTCTTGCGTCTGTGCGGCAAGCACTTCGCGAACGGCGCACAGTGCTTCGGCGTACACCATGCCCGTCCTCATTTTCAGAATGGCGTCTATTTGTTGCAGAGTAAGTGCGCCGCCGATGTCGCTATGGATTACTTCGGCGCGTTCGGCATGAGTCATCATGGACGACCACAGGCGCTTCGCTTCGTAACCATCGTTGTTTTTTACCGCGCGAAGAAATGATTCGATGCGCTGCTCGGATTCAATTTCAGCGCGTCGTTGCTCTGGTGTTTGCTCCGCTGGCATTGATGAGGCGGGTGCCCCTTTGCGCGGCGGGCAGAGTGCGAGAAATTCTTCTTCGGTTTCTGGGAGCGGATAGAAGTTTTTGGGAAGCACGCTCGCGTGCTTCTTCAACCCGGCCATGAACTTTTCCGTAACGGCGAGGATACGCTCTGCGTGCCCAATCACGTCCTCGCCGTAGCGTCCGGCGCTGAGTCCAAGGTGAAGATCCCCGCGCTGAACCGAAGCGTAATAAACTTCCCGTGCCTGTAATTTGCGTTCGTTTTCGTCCGCAACGTACAAGAGCAAGGTTTTCTCGATGGCAGCGAGCATCGCCTTCTCAGTCTCTGATTCTGCCTTGAAGAGCGCATGCTTGAGACACTCGGAATCGTAATCTATCCGTGCGAGGGATTCGGATTCAGCACCTTCTAGTTTACGCCGGCGGTTGGGCAAGGTCGAACGCCGCGCCAGACACGCGGAGATGCGATTGATGTGGGAGTCATCGTGCGGCTCTGGTGCCGCGCTCAGCCGTTCGTGTTCTTCGACGCATTGTTGGTCCTGCGTATCCACGTCCATGACGGCCGCCTGGCGTTGTTTTTCCGCGGTGTGGCTGGCTCGCAATGGGCTGGTGATGTCGAATGAAGGTTTGAACATAATTACCTTTTCGGATTTGGCGCGAGGTGCGCCAGGATTGCCGCGACATAGTTTTCACGGGCTGGCTGCGGCGGAAGCCGGCTCGCGAGTTGGAGTTTCCTTACCCACTGCACCAGCTCTGCCTTCGTCAACAAAGCTGGATCGAAATTGTAACGGCGCTGGCACGCCATGCGCAGGTTGAATGTCTGCTCGTCCGACCAGATCCTCACCGAAAGCGCGGCCTCGATTTTGCAACGGGTGATTTCACCGGGGAAGTGGCGGGAGCGTAACGCGGTGAAGGTATTGTCCTTGAACCCGCATTTTTGGTCCATGTCCCGTGAGTTGAGGTCTAGCGCGATCATCACTGCGTCGAGTTGCTTCGACCGCGTTTCGGCAATCAAATTCTCAGATTGGTGCTCACCTTTGGACATAAAAAATCAGCCCCGGCGTGAACTCCTCACGACGGGCTGCAAGCCTCAGACTTTCGGTTTTCGCTTTCTGCATTTAGGTCAGCGTGCGTGTTTCTCCCGCCACTCTCTGACCGAAACCCAGCAGTTTGTTTCTTTCAGAAGACGCGGCCCCGAAGGACCGCGCTGCAAGAAGAAACAACCAATGAAGCTATGGAAACCAGTTTTTGCAGCTTCTGTCAAACACGCTTTCAAAAAAGTTCTGGGCGGGCAGCATTGGCAGATTCGATGGCACGGAAGAACCCCATCTCGAAACGTGAGTTGGAAATTGCTAAGCGCTTGCGCGCTGTGCGCGAGCAGAACCATCTAACCAAAGTTGGCATGGCTGACGCCCTCGGCATTAATGTCCTTCGTTACAACAACTATGAGTACGGGAAGGTGCCGCTGCCTTACTCAGTCGCGCAGCAACTCTGTAAACAATTTCGCGTGGGGCAGTGCTGGCTGGCAACCGGCGAAACCGAGATGCGCGCGGGTGTATTCTACGATCCAGGCGTAACCCTCAGTTCGCGAATCCCATTTTCGGCGGCCTGCGACGCGTATTTTTCGCGCTTCTTCCAAGTCCAGCAGGCGTTCCACAAAGTCGTCGATCCCCTGACAGAGAAGGAAAAAGACCGCATCCTCGGTATTGTGAGCAATGCATTCTCACTCGCCACAAAGGAACAGCAGCAAAAATTAGTTGATGTAATCGAGCGTGCGGCGGCGACGCTTTTCGGTGACGACCGAGAAATAGTTGCGCAGTTGGTAAGTAACGAGCGGATGACAACGGCGGTTACCTCATCAGGGGAGGATTTCGGTGGAAGCAGGTTAGTGCGTTCCAGTTTTGAGACCATGGAGCGACGGCTCATCGCGAAACTCCAAAGCAAAATCGTTGACAAAGATTCCGATGTCGGAATACCGTCCGCGCGCTTGATACCGAACTCTGTTGCAGAACTCTTGGGCCGAGCGCGTGCTTTTTATCCGGAACATGCGACGGGGATCGAGATTGCGCGGCAGTGTCGGGTCTCGCCATCACGTGTCTCCGAGTGGTTCGCTGAAAAAGTGCAGCCGAGCGGAGACGCAACCCTCCGCTTGCTTCAATGGGTCGAGGAACGCGAGGGACAAAACAAAACCCCCGGCAGTGCTACGAACACGGCCGGGAGCAAGGAGACCCGAAAACGAAAGCCATCACAGAATGAAAACTCGTCATCAGGCCGGCGGAAAAAATAGCCCCCAGGCCAGCCATACACAAGATCGCAAAACTACTGAATCAGCCCAAGCGCGGAACGGGGAGAGTCGCATCCCGAAGATCGCGGCTGTTGTGGAGACAGGAGATCGGGCGTGGGCCGCAGTGACAAAAGTAGAAATTGCCAGTCGCAGCGCGCAGGCGCTTTTTTACATGATGAACAACGTGATTCATGCGGGAGATGATTTAAGCGACGATCTGAAGTGCGGGATTCAGGACCTGACGTTTCAGGTGGGCGATAATCTGAGCGAAAGTTTGTCGGCTATATCTACTTCGGTGCGCGAATTGCGCGCTATCACAGAGCAGACGGACGTAAGAAAGTTAAACTGATTTGCGGAGCGGGAGAGAGCCGGCGCGCGAGAGCATCGCGCGCCGGTTTTTGTTTTTAGCGCCGTCGTTTGCGTGCGCGCCGCTCCAATGTGGGCTTGAGAAAGGCTCGACTCCACGCTATGCACTTCACACTTGCAAACAGCCAACCGATCCAAATGACACTCCACGAAAAGAATGAAGAACTGATGTCCGATCTGATGGAGTGGCTGAATAAGCCAACCGAACTTTCTAAAATCACGATTGCGCCGCTTTCCAGCGACGTGAGTTTTGCCCTCAAAAGATGGAAGGAAGAAGAGCGGGAGCGGCAGTTCTGGGGAAGAACTCTGGTGCGCTGTCTATGCGCGCATGTGGAAGCGGTGCTTTTTTCCCTGCGTTGTTTGACGTTGAGTCAAACCCACATTTCCATCGTTCCGCTGCTGCCGCAGGAAGTGAATTTATTGACCGATGTGACACGGCCCCGCGGTATTCGGCAGAACGTGCAAGAGACATTTCGCCTTTTTGGAAAAGTGAATGGCGCTACGGTTTCGATTGATTACGCCGCGGCCGGGTTCGGTGATTTGCATTCCGTTTTTGAGAAAAGAAATATGCTGATGCACCCGAAAGGCCCATTCGATGTCGAGGTCCGTGACAAGGTTGTGGATACGGTGGGTCGGGCCAGTATTTGGTTTGAGGGTGCGTTGACGAGCGGTCTGGAGCAAGTGAGCAAGCATCTTCACGATGAAGCCGAAGGGCTGCGCGCCGCACAAAAGCGAAAGACTTAACCAGACGCTTTTTTCTTTGTTGCCAGCGTACTTGGCCACTGGCTTCATTGCCCATGCAGCGCTTCATATCGCTGCGGATTGGGGCGGGCTGAGTTGTTGTTCCTTCATGGGGTGCTCTCGGCCCGCCTTTTTATTACCCACGCCGCCGCACGAATCTTTCCCACTCGCGCTCATCGCCGTGATAGCCGAGAGCGCACGCTTCCCGGTAGGAGTGCCAGTAGATGGTGCGCGTGAAGTGCCCTGGCTTCTTTCCATTGCCAAGCCGTGCGCCGGCCTTATGTGCAACTTCGAGAATGCGTTTCCAGTCTGCTTTAGTTCCGTCCCTCACGCACGAGAGAATCGCGCAGAGGGTGGGACAAATGATGGGAGAGCCGCTTTTTGTTTTGTTTCCTGCACTTCTGCTTTCTAACGTTTGTGAAGATGCGCACCACGCGAGTATGACACGCAATTTGGAACTCATCCGCGGCATTTTGCTGAAGGCGGAAAGTGCCGCGCCAGGCGAGTTAACTTTGCCCTATGACTTCAAGAGTGATGATGTCTCGCTGCCAGTTGCTATGGAGCATTTTCACTTGTTAATCGAGGCGGGCTTAGCCGAAGGCTTGGCAGTTGCCGGAAATGGAGGTGAAGTGATCAAAGCACAACTGACGCGGCTCACCTGGCGAGGGCACGAGTTTGTAAGCAAGGCGAAAAATAATACGGTGTGGTCGCGCGTAACCGCTCAAGCAAAGGAAAAAGGGCTTTCGACCAGTGTTGCAATCATAGAAGGTCTTCTGACCAAGGTTGCAGAGAAATACCTTTTGGAGAGCGAGTAAGCTCCCGGGCAGAGCGGGGCGTTTTGCGTTCTTGCGGAAAATCAAAAGCAGGCGTTCACTGGCTCCACGCTCAATGGAACCCGCCGCGAAATACTTCGTGGACCTTGATGGGAAAACTGCCGGGCCGTTCACGATTTCCGAAATGCGCGACCTCTACGCGGGCGGCACGATAACCGGGGAAACTTTGTACGCGATGCCGGATGCGCAAGAGTGGTTGCCAGTGCAAACGATCAAGCCCTTGCTCGCGGCGACAGGCGTACCACAGACAGCGCCGTCGCGGGCGCCGGTTATTCCCGCGCCCGTAATGCCTAATCCGTCGCTGCCCATGTGCCGGGCGTGCGGTTACAGAGGCACGATGAAGACACAAGCGAAGGGCAGTCTCGTGGTAGAACTCGCGCTATGGCTGTTGTTTTGCCTGCCCGGATTGATCTACACCCTTTGGCGCGCGACGAGCGGACGCGAGGCGCGTTGCCCGAACTGCGGAACTGTAGTCTAAGGGGGGCACGAGGGGCGACGGCGGCTTGCTCGCGGCGCTCCCGCGAAGCTGTCGCGGATCAAAAGGGCGCAACCCGCACACAATCGCTTGGCACCCGATTCCTAGGTTGCATGGTTGCATCCTGTTCGGGTTGGACCCATCGGGCCTAAACCATTGATTTTGCCGGATAGCGATCCAGTCAGATCAAGGCTTCTAAAGGCAAATCGCCGCACATCAAACCGCACATCATCGAAGCGGGGGATCATCGCAAGACAAAGTGCATCATCGATGGCGACATTCACGGGAACAGAGGGATCAGACGAGATTTTCGCATCCCACCGCGATCCAATAATGGCTCAAAACCAAAATAGACTGGGAAAGAGTTGACGATCCGGCGTTGACTGAATCTAATCGCCGCGTTCACAGCGAGGATTACCAAAACTGAATGAGGACTAACTGTTCACTTCTTCGGGTCGGCACGCTGGCATTTCTTCTCGGCACTACAGGGCTGCATGCAACCGTCACCGCGATTTTCGACAATCTGGACACCAGCAATGGACCGGGCTCTCAAACTATTAATCCCGCCTTTTGGTTCGCCCAAAGCTTCGTAGTCGGCAACACTGATTACACGTTGTCCAGTGTGGCACTCAGTGTGGGGGATACGGAAAACGCAACGGGCAATTTCGTCATTCGACTCTACGAAGCAAACCAAACTGATGGCGGGCCAGGCAATGTGTTCGTCGAAATGAACGCTCCCCCGAATCCTAATCCGGAGTCCGCGGGAGTCTACGAATACTTCCCCGCTGAACCTAAAACTCTGAATCACGACACCACTTACTATGTGTCTTTTGGTGTGACATCGGACGGCGGAACCTATTTTTGGGATTACGAATTAGGCAGGACACCCGAAACCGGAAACGAAGTCGGTTATCGCATTTCCAATGACCGCGGCGCGAATTGGACCACGTCTCCAAGTACGTTTCTTGTCTTTAGCATGCAAGTTAATGGAGAAATCATCCCGGTGCCGGAACCTGTAAACGTAGCCCTGGGGATTTTTGGCGCTCTGCTGGTCGGCGCCTGGTCGTTCGGCTGGAGGAATTCGCGCCAGCAATAAAGCTCCGGTTGAGGCGAACCTTGTCCGCGCAGTCGCAATGCCGAATCAACTGCCGAACAACAACGAATTCGGCCAATGGCCAAAGCTCGGCAGGTTTGGAAATTGCGTGAATTTCAAATCACGGCGCGGCAAATGCGCGCCCCTATTTCGCTTCTGCAGACTTTAAATAATCCTGATTCAACTTGCCGCACGACCAAAGCAAACCGCGCGTCACTAGATCCAGATAACGTGTATCGCTCACGGTCGCGCTGTTATGGCCGACCGTTGTGCTGAAAACGCGAGTGTCACCGTAGCGATTCAGCCACACGACGACTGACTCAACATCCTTTGCGGTTCCATCTCTTTGCTTCACCGTTTGTTTGCCGCGCGCCAATGCTTTTGCCGTCGGGAATATCTGCACGTTGTTATAGAGCTCCTCTTTCGTGGTCGTCCAATCAATGATGCTTTTGGAAATTGGGTTTTCCTTGTCCTCAACCGTGATCGAGATCGGCTCCTGCGGACCATGTGCGCTCGATTGTATCCCGAGATAATCGAACCATGCCGAGCGCTCCTCGCCAGCGTTAGCTTTGGTGTTGGGATTGCCAACGCGGTAGGAGTGCATCGCGCAGTGAAGGTTCACGCCGGGAATGCCCTGGCGATGCGGCGCCAAAACCGCCGCGATGACTTTCGGATCGCTGATGTCCGCACTGCACTCGTCGTGAATCACGACGTCGTAACCTTTGGCATAGTCCGCGTTGCCAAGAATCGCGAGCGGCGGCTTCGTGGATTTGTCGTCCGTATGGATTTGATCCACGACGACATGCGCACGCGCCTCGATCCCATTTTTCAAAATGTCCTTCTGCTTTCCGTATTCGTGACAGCAACCGCCCGTAATCAAGAGGGCGCGCAGCGGCTTAGGTGATTCGGCGGCAGAACAAGCGAGAGCATTCGCGATCAGCAGAACGGCGGAAAGAGTTTTCAGTTGCATGCCCAAACCTTTGCAACACCATGCGCTTCTGTCGAGAACGACAAAAGGCTGAGGAGGCGATGCCACGAGCCAAGAAACTATTCTTACGAACAACCCGCTCAGGCACTACCTTGATGTCCAAGATCTCCTTGTTACCGACAATCAAGGTTGCTGCAGCTGGAAGAACTTCATTTCCCCTGACGTCTCGATCCGCACGCGGTGGAACTCGTTGGAAGGAACATCTGGTTCCATTACATCAGTCCAGCCATCAGACGAAAGGTCCGGCTTTGTCCGAAGCACAAAGCCCGCCGCGGACAGCGGCCACGAAAGCTCAATTAGTGTTGCACTCAACGCCTGCATCGAGAGCACGGGCGGCGTCATATTCGTCGTAACCGCACCTACATAAATATTATCAAGCGTCACATATTGCGAAGCGGCGTGAAGCCTGAGCAAACTGATCGGATTCGTCGCAGCCGTGGTAAATCCTAAAAACCCAACCGGCCCATTGGAAGAACTGCTCGTCATGGAGCTCGTTCCGTCGCTCAGAATGATGTTCACGGTCCCCGTGGCCCGGTTTTCCGCAATATCACTTAGAAAAAAGTTTCCGGCGATGGCAGTTACGTTGGAACTCGTAAACTTTAAAAGGACATCTGTGGATTCAACACTGGTGCTCAATGCCTTGCCCGACGGCAGCGTTCCGCTGGCTATCCAGAGATTGTTGAGTGGTCCAACTTCCGTCGAGACCGCAAAACTGAAGACGGGAGTTCCACCTGACAGTAAAACATTGGTGGAACCCTGATCTCCTGCAACGAATGTTTCAAAGTTATTGAAGTAATAGCCGCCGCTCAGACGATTCGTGAAATCGGACTCGGATGTGTAAACCACCGCCCCTCTCAGGAAAAACTGAATTGCGAACAAAGCCGTCAGGAACAGCAATGGCCTGCATCTCTCGCGATAGGACGTTGCATAGCCGGATATTGGGGCGCGCACCATTCCAGATTCACTTTTACTTCTTTCGCGCAGCGGCATCCGCAACCTTACGATCTTCTGCGGAGAACGGCAAAGAGCCAAAGAAAAAGGCCGGGAGTAACCTCCCGGCCTGTGTTTCAAAGTCCCGACTGTCTATTGCAATCGAATGCGATAGAAGCGGAATGGCGGAAGCGGACCCGGATCGGTAAAGGTTTTCACACTGCCGTCGCCGACAACTGTGGTCAGCGTCGTCCAGGGCGGCGGCGTGCCGTTCAACGTGTCTGTGTATTCTATGATGTAGGTCGCGCCATTGGCTGTGCCGAAGCTCGCCGAGAAAGCTCCGCCCGTGATTTTCGGGCTGCCCGGTATTACGGTGGGCGCGAGGGTCTGGACCGCCACCTGTACCTGGCAGGTCGCGCTCAGTCCAATCGAGTCTGTCGCGATCAAATTCACGACCGTTGTACCCACGCCCACCAATGTTCCCGCCGCGGGACTTCTTTCCAGCACAGTGGGATCCGAAGCTTGGAATTCACGTGACTTGAAGTCG
>JADMIO011130873.1_pt1 | contig 55675 bp, 51 predicted proteins | sample 8958161 | NCBI WGS metagenome assembly JADMIO01 (sample SAMN16585339, study PRJNA669376) | soil metagenome | isolation source: Crop rotation soil | place: USA: Cullars Rotation, Alabama | collected 2011
CGCGACAACTTGTCCACGTGGAATTCTAAGCTTAGGATCCCAATGTGCTGGAAAGTATACGCCGCGCGGGCCATCCGCAGATGGTGCTGGCCCAGATTACGGCGGCCAATCGGACTCATCTTGTCGAAGTAGATCGATTGTCGTTGCGTGAAGTCGTTTCCGTATTTCATGCCCTCTTTGCACATGAACGGATCGGAAACGATGCGCGGCGTAATGACGACAATGATTTCATTGCGGTCGATCGTCTCGGTCTTCTGGCGAAATGCAAAGCCCACGTAAGGCAGGCTGCCAAAGAGCGGAATCTGCTGAGTCGTCGTCGTCAGATCTTCGCGAATCAGACCGCCGATGACGACGGTGCAGCCGTCGGGACAGAGCACGTTCGTCGTGACCTGCGTGACAGATTTTTGCGGCAGCGAGAGGCCTTGCTGCACCTGAACCGAACCGGTCGAGAGTTCGGGATGGACTTCGAGGCGAATCAGGCCGTCGTTGGAAATGTTGGGGCGAATGCGCAGCAGCGTGCCGACATCCAAAAAGTTGACGGTTTGCGTCGAGGAGCTTTCGGTGACCGTAGTACTGATATAGCCGAGTTCTTCGCCGATTTGAATTTCGGCCCGCTGCTTGTTAAGACAGGTCAGCCGCGGCGCGGCGATGACGTTGGTGTCCCCAATTTCTTCAAGGGCATCGACAAACAGCGACAAACTGGCGTCGATGAACCCGAATTTGAGGCCGCCTTCGGTGAGGTTGATGTTATTTAAGTTGGTGAGCGGCGTTCCACTGACGAGCCGGGTGTTGTTCGAATCGCGCAAGGCATCGAAGCTGACGCCAAATTTGTAGCTATCGCTGAGTTTGACGCTCAGAATCATGGCCTCGATGGCGACTTGCCGCGGTTTGATATCGACTTCTTCAAACAGCTGGTCCACCTCGGCCAGAACCACCTCATAGTCGCGGACCACGACGACGTCGGTGCCCGTAAAGGTGTTGCCACCAGTCTTGTTCTGGTCGCTGGGAATATCCACTTCCGATGGAGCGCTGACCATGACTTTGCCCACGTTGGGCGTCAGCATGGGCGTAATCAGCGCCTGCAGATCGGCCGCGCGAATGTAGTTCGGCCGGTAAACGCGCGCCCGAACCTGGTCCTGGGACTGGGTCATCTGCTGCAAGTCACTCGGCAGACCCACATAGATAATGTTGCCGTCGCGCTGCGCCACGAGGCCCGTCGATTTTAAAATCGCTGTCAGCGCCGTTTCGATCGTGACGCCGGATAGATTGGCTGTAACCACACCAGTCACGTTCTTGCTCGCCATGATGTTCAGGCCGGCTTCCTGACTCAGCCGTTCGAGGACCTGGCGGATGTCGGTGTTCTGAATATTGATGTCGAGCGTATCGTCGGCGCTGCCGCGGTGGACTTCCGGAGTGGGCGGTTGCGGCGGCGTCTCGGGCACGGCCTCGGCGGGCGCCAATGGGGCAACGGGCGCGACTGCTGGCGCGGCTTGCAATGCGGTTGGTTGCGCAGCGGGAGTGTCCAGCTGCGATTGAATCGTGGCGATCGCTCGCATCATCGATCGTTCACGGCGTCCGGCAGACTCTTCGATCTGCTGGATCGTCTCTTCCAGCTGCCCGACCTGCTTGGCAATGGGATCGCGGTAGGGCGCTACGACGGGTGCGGCAATAGGGGCCGCAACCGATTCAGCCGCCGGAGCGGGAATTGCCTTTTCTGGCGAAGGGGCGATCAACTGACCAGCCGGAGTCAGCTTGATCGTTGTCGAGCGCACTGCGGTCTGCGGTGCTTTGTGCAGGGCTACGCCCAGCGCTACAGCGACTCCAATCGCCAGCGAGACTACCAGCAGCGTAATGCGAAACAGTGTGGGCATCGGTCTTCCGTGACCTGGAAACTTCCCTTACTTGGGGGCTTTATTTGGGGCGGTCGGCACCGGCTTCGTGGTCCTCTGGATCTGGTCGCCCGCGGCGAGGCCGCTTTTACTCAGTTCCAGCACGTACGTCTTGCCCTCGCGCTCCAGCGTAATTCTCTGCCGGTCGATTTGAATCACGCGAAATTCGAAAACGGTGGATGGATTGTCTTTCAGAGCCGCCGACACGATTTCATTTTCGCGGTACGTGTCGCCATTGATCATCACCGTCTTTCGACGAGGACTGATCAAGATATTACTGGCCACCAAGCCGGCATCCTCCGGAGTTACTGGAGACGGCTCGGCAAGCGGCACGTGCTCCGGCGCGGAGACGGACATTTCTTCCGCCTCGGGCGTGTGGACAATGGCGACGGCAAAGGGGTCGCTCCAGGCCTCGTCATAAGCCGCTGGGGTCATGCGTGGATCGTGTTCGATGAGGTCTTTGACTTTGGCCCAATGGAATTTGGCCGCGGTCGTGGATTTTGCTTTTTCTGCCGGTTCGACAGGGTCATCCGTCAGTATCAGCCCCGCATTCGTCGTCTTGACTCCGTGCTTACCGCTCTTCGGCAGACAAAATTTGGCCATCAGTGGCGCCCAGAAGTAGAGCGCCACCAAGGCCATCACGCCCAGGAGTGCTGCCTTTTTGGGATTGGCCTTGGCATCCCGGCTAATCTGCTTTACGAGCTTGTCCAGTTTCACGGTTCTTTCGGAAAGGCCGCGCAACGAAGGCCGCGCAGCATCCTCCGGCTCCTCTATCTATCGGTTCGCATCAGTTGGAATAATCGGCCTAATGCGTACGGTCCACAAAAATCGTCAAAGTCAACTCACCTTGCAGTTTCCCCCCATCAGCCGCAGCCGAATGCAGTCGTAGCGATCGGATCCACATCGTGCCTGGCAGCTTTTCCAGGCGGGTAATGAAGTCGAAAATGGCCGTAAATGGTGCATGGAATTGCAGCGTGACGCTCTGCTCCGCAAGGCGGTTTCGCTCCAGAACTGGCAGCGGGTCGAAGCGTTCGATGGCGACGCCCGAGCCCTGTGCTTGCTGCGTAATGCTAGCGAAATGGGTGATGAGTTCCGCTTGCCGTGGCGACTGAGCTTGCCATTTAGCGCCCACGGCTCGGGTTTCCGTCAAGCGAAGGCGGGCTTGTTCGACGGTGGTCGCCAGCGTCTGGGCCTGAATGATGTGTTGACGTCGCTCCTGAACCTGCGCACGCAACTTGCCGATCGACCGTTGATTGGGCAAAAACACGAACACTACGTATGCGATTGCGATGGCCGCCAGCAGGGCGGTGATTACCCAGGTTTGAGGCTTGCCCTTTTTGCGAAGGGCGGCTTGCTTTTTCATAAGCCGCCTCCGCCGAGAGCTGCCAGGGCGATTTCGCAGCCGTTTGCTGGCAGCGCCGCGTGATTATTGACCGGGACCGGACTGGGCGCAGGACCTTCATGGCCCCGCTGTCCAAAACCGGGACTCACGATGAGCCGCAGTGTAAAGTTCGTGCGATCATGGCCTTTCCCAGGCGTCGCCTCCATGGCTTTGATGCTGGCTGACGCGATTAGCGATGAGCGGCTCAACAGCGCGAGGTATTCGTGCAGATGGGCGACATCCGCGGTATTGCCATCCAGTTCCACTACCGTCTGGCGATGATCCATTTCCTCTTGCAGCTTTTGCAGATCTTGCTCGGCGTCTGAAGTCTTAGGACCGGCTTCATTTTCGCCGGGGGGCCGGCGCGGACCGGCCTGATTGGCCGAGCGGGCCATCTCCTCATCGCTGATGTGGATTTGCGTGAGGCGAATCGACGGCGGCAGCGACCGCACCACATCGGCCAGAATCTGAGAGCGCGGCCAGGGATGTTCGATATAGGTAAATAAGCTCGCTTCGTTCGCGGCCTTAACCGTTTGCGATTGCAGGTCGGCCAGCTCGCGAACTTGGGTTTGCGCTGAGATGAACAGCGGTTCCAGCTCGTCGAGCTGCGTACGGAGGCCATGTCGTAGCCATACCTGCGCGCCGGCGGACGCACCGATCGCGCCGCTGAACAAAATGACGACGAACCCCCACCAGATGCGCGCGCGGCGAAGCGCATCACGCTGCCGGTAAATATCGGGGAGGAAGTCAATCGCTTTCATGGCCGTCTATCCCAGCTCCTTCATCGCCAGGCCGGCGGCTACGTCCCACTGGCCTTTGCGGCCCAAACTGGGTGCCTGCGGCAGCGACCGGAAGGGGTCGCTCAGTTCGCACTTGAGGTCCAGTTGCTTCGAGAGCGATTCCAGCAGCTGCGGCGTTGCTTCCCCGCCGCTGAGCACGAGCCGGACTAGCGGCTGGCCGCGAAAAGTCACGCTGTGATAGCGCACGCACATCGCCAGCTCGCCCGCCAGCCGCTCGACGACCGGTCGAATGGCGTCCGCGATGCTGCGGGCGACTTCCGGGTCCTGCATCTCCGCCCGGCGGTCGCCATTGTGCTTTCGCAGCGACGTGGCTTCGTTCAAATCCATTTTCAAATTTCGGCCGACGGCCAAGTCAAAATGCTGGCCACCGACCTCGACGTATTTCACGAACAGCAAATCATCCGACTGGGCGATGATCGCAGCGGTGCGACTGTAGCCGACGTGAACGAGCAGCGCTCGGGCTTGCCGGTCGTCATCCCGCCGGTACTGGGCGGCATAGCTACGAGCAAGCGCGGCGGGTTCGACATCTACGGCCACGGGCTTCAGCTTGGCTTCTTCGACGATGCTCAAAGCTTGCTGCAAATCGGGCCGCTTGACGGCGAACAGGATGACTTCGCGCAGTGTCTGGTCGCCCTGGCGAACATCGGCCGATTCGACATAGCGGATTTCCGCTTCATCGATTCCGAACGGAATCCGGCCCGCTACTTCCTGGGCCACGAGCCGATCGAGCTGGGGACCCGTTTGCTTGGGAACACGCAAACTTTGCAAGAAGAGCTGGCGATCATTCAGGCACAACACCGTGTCCCGGCCTTTGAAGCTGCGCTGGGCCAAGGCGCTTTTCAATGCTTGGACGAGCCGGTCCGCTTGTTGAGTAGCCGTGGCGTCTTCGGGAAGCGGGGGCAATTCGGCACGCGACGATTCGATCACGCGTGACCGATCGCCCGTGAATTGCACCAGCTTGATCGAGCGCGCGCCGATATCGATGCCGATCGGACTGACGCGTCGTTGGGTGAGCCAGCGGAGCATGTCACGCTTCAAAATGAGGTCAGGAGCCGCCCGCATTCATCGAGGCGATCGTGGCAATGGCGGATGGCAGCGTCGTCGTCAAAGTGCCGGTCGTGACCAGCCCTGTGACAGGGTTCACGAGGACGGGCAGGAAGCGCTGGTTGTTGCCGCTCCCGCACGCCAGCCAGATTTGTGTTTCGTACGTTGATGTCGTATTGCCGAGCGAAGTGAATTCAATGTCTGGTGTCGTCTGACCGCCAGATTGCATGCGGGCTGCTGCCACGAGGCGCACGGTGGGCGCGGGCAGCGGCAATCGACCCAGATCGGTGGTTTGACGGTCGGCAGAATCCGACGCGAGTCGAAAGGGAGAATATGGCAGCGTCGTTAATACGGCATTGGTGCCGCTGTGCTGCAAGTAGTAGCGGTTTTGGCCCGGATCAAACGTGATTTTGTATTTTGAATTGTTGGCCACCGCCAGGCTGCGCGCGTATTCCAAGTCGGAAATGACAACTTGGGCGGCAGCGGTCAGACGCTCGGGAATATCGCTGGTCAATTGCGGCAGAACGACGGCCGCAATGATTCCCAGGATCGCGATCGTGAGCAGGATTTCGACCAGTGTCAGGCCGCCGCGGCCGGAAAACGGCTGGTGCCTTCGCGCTGGTGTGCGCGAGCCACGATTAACGCAATGAAGGAACCGTACCATCGAGTTTGTTTGCGCCGCCGCGGAGCAAGGCGTTCTGCTCCTTCAGCAGCTCCTTAATTTCACGGAGCTCGCGGACCATATCGGAGCGCTGTTCGACCGGGTTGGCAAACGGCGGCTGGCCTGCTTGCGGCGCCGCGCCAAGCTGGCTGTACAAACCTAGCATGCCCGCCAGCGCCGCTCCCGAAGCGACGAGAGATGCCGACCGCAAAACCGACGATAAATCACGCATTTGTTAGCTCCTGCAATCGCGCCAGAATCGTTACAACCGTTAGGTATCTTCTTCCCAACGAACTACGTCCCACACCAGACCGGAATCGGCAGAGCCCTTTTGATAAACGGGCTGCGACCAGTCGTGCCAATGTGGCTTGACTCCACCCGAAGCGGGCTGAAACGTCAAGGTCGGTTTAACGGTAAACCCTTTCCAGACCTCCATGAAATCAGGAAAAAAGGCGATTCGACTCGACCCGCTAAGATTAATCAGATTCCAGTCGAAGCCCGTTTTCCAATTATTCCACTGGGTGCTGTCCATCACCCACGAATCGCGGCCTCGCAGCGTCAGACCGCTGGTGACCAGATTGCCCGTGACCGAAAGCGCCGTCGTCGGCGATCCTTGCTTGATTTCGAACTCGTTCCACACCATCGCAAACCCGTTGATTTGCGAGCCCGAGTTGGAATTGATCCGGACGTTGTCGGACGAGAGCAGAACCGGCAGCTGATAGACCTGGCTATTCCCGTTCAGCGCGGGCAGATTGGCTGCTTGCAGGTTGACGCCTGTGCCCGAAATCTGAATTTCCGGCGAGCTGCCGTCGGTAATGATCGTGCCGTTAATCGTCACGTTGTTTTGCAGCGTGAGCGCGCCCGAGCAGCGATAGATGCCGAGGGGGTTTGAAACCTGGTCAGCGCCGAGTGTCACGTTTTGCAGCGTACTGCCATACGAGTTCTGCAAGACGGGGACTGTATAGTCTTTGCCTCCGGGATACAGCTTGTATGTGGTCACCGTTCCGGGGTGGGAAAGAGGGTTGGCCGTGCTCGCCGTGTTGTCCAGCAGCACCAACCCCAGCCGGGTCGTCAAGCGTGTCGTATTGGTGGCGTCTTGCCGCGAGGTGGCGATGGTCAAGGGGCTGCTGAAAGGGCGATAGTCCGGGTTGCCAGCCAGAATACGGAGATTCAAATCACTCAAATATTGGTTAATGACTCCCGTCGGTTGTGGGTATTCCTGACAGAGCAATACTTTCCCAAGAATATTCGCGGGTCCATTGATGCGCACCGGCGGCTGCACGAGCACATTCCGATTGCCCCACTGGTAAACGGAGTAGTTCGTCAGCGTGGTCCAGTTGGAAGGCTCAGTGCGCAGCGAGCGCCGAACCAATTGCACGATACAGCGCGCCCGATAGCTAGCGCGAACACTGGCATTGGTCGGATCGGAGGCTGTTCCCGTCGATTCGATCGTGACGCGAAAGGGATACTCGGCGAATAACGAGCTGCCGGGCGTCAATTTCGTATCGCCCGTCGTAAATGCGACGTTGTACCAGGAGTTGTTCGTCACATTGGAACTGATCGGTGCGCCGACTCCGCCCCAGCTGCCCTCGCTCATCTTGCGCAGCGCTGCCGCCAGGCCCGAGCGGGCCGCTTCGCGGGCATCCAAGGCGCGGCTCGAATTCCGCGCCAGTTGCGTGGTGGTGCCCTGACCGCGGAGCGTCGCATAGGACACCGCGAGCGTCACCGCCAGCAGTCCCAAAACCAGCAAAACCGCCATTCCCTTGGGGCGGCCTGCTTTCAGAATTCGCCGGATCGCTAAGTTAGTCATAAGATGCTCCGGTTTAGCGCGACAGCTCATGCGCGAGGGATGCGGAGCCGAAAAAAGGAACCGCCGTGATGGTGGCAGACGCCATAGGGCCACTCACCAATTGAAGCTCGGTCTGGCAGACAATCCGGCGCGTGCCGCTCGTATTGCGAAAACTGTCTAAGGGCCAGGAAAGGTCTTGCCAGTTACGCGTGCCCGCACGGTATTGGGACCATTCAGATTCGGACGGCGCAACTAAGCTCCGGAACCGCACCACGCCCCGCAATTGATTCGCTGCCAATCCGGTGTTGTAGGTCCCGTTGATGGGAGTCGTGCGCAGACGCGTGGTGAGCGCGATTTTGCTCGTCGTGCCGCTCGTTTTCAGCTGATCGGTCAGCGTTCGCCAGCCGCTCGTATCCGAGGCTGCAGGCACTGTGGCAGTGTCCGAAGGTGAACGGATTTCCAAGAGTGTGCCGGGGGCCGCCGGATCGGGGACAAACACCACAATTTCGTTGACCAAGGGCAGTCCCGTGGGATTGGCGGGCGACCCCGTGGGACTCCAAATCACCAGCGTGTGGGGCAGCTCTTGGGAGCCGGCTTGCTCAGTGACTACAAGGCAGGCTGGAAACTGTTCGCTGGCGACAGCCGCTTCCATCGCTTGCTCGATCCGGGCCAGAACGATTCGCGCGTGCTGCGCACAGTCGAGCTGACCGCGGCAATGATCGTTCGACGAATGCACGGCCATCGACAGCATTGCCATGGCGCCCGCGATCATCATCATGATCGTCGTGGCCACCAAAAGCTCGGCCATGGTCAAGCCGCGGCGAACGTTGTTACGGTGAGTACGGCACATAGGTGATGATGCGTTTGCGATTGGCCAGCCGATGCACAGCCCCATTGGCGTCGATCCATTCGATGTTGACTTCAATCGCCCGGAAGGCGGTGGCTGTGCTGCTTCGCACCGTATGGTCCAGCGCATCGACGAAATAGACGTCCACGCGCTGCCGCCAGTTTTGGCAATAGTCGTTGCGCAGCCGAAAGTTCGCGAGCCGCAGACCGCCCTGGTCGTCGCCGGTGCCGGGCGATTCTCCGTAAAAGCCTTTCAGGGGCTGCGTCACATAGCCTGTGTAATCATCGACGTCGTTGAACCGCGAAGTACCCGCGCCCAGAAGTTCCCAGGCGGTTGCGCCAAGCGCGCCGGTAATCGGATCGACGCCGCTCTCCGTGTAACGCTTCGTAAGCATCTCGTCCAGCGTTTGCTGGGCCAGGCCATCTGCGATCGTTGCCTGCACGGCATCCATCGTCGTTTGCAGTGAGCTATCGACCGACAGCAGCAAAACGGAACCGGCCAGCGCCGTGATGCTAAGTGCGATCAGGGCTTCGATCAGGGAAAACCCGGATCGCCGACGTAATGCGCTGCCCGTTGCGGCCAATTGCCCGGGAGCGCCCGGAAATTGCCTGCGTTCTGGGAACATGAGCCTGGAAATCATGGGCCGACCCGGCGCCCTGAGGGACCGGAGGAAAAGAAAAAGGCACGGCGAGGTCCCCTCTAGCTCCCAGCTATCCTCGCCGTGCCCCGATGCCGCCCAACCTCCCCGAGGCAGAGCAGCAAATGAACCCTAGGTCGGCATGCGGCGGAGTCAAATACTGGACTGCCCACATGGCCTTTGGTGGTCAAAGGGCCAAAAACAACGGCATTTAACGGTTGTCTGCCGGCCACAGTGTGGATTTTCGGCAACACGAGACCGATCCACCGTCAAGCAAGAACAGCGGATAGTTTGTCTCGTAGGCACAATCGGGCAAGCTTACGAATAATTCTTGTTTGAGCTGCAAATTGGCGTTGTTTTCGGAAACTGGTATGCCCTATAACCGACCGTGACAAGCAGGCCGCGGAACGGATCTCCACGTGCAGTTGGGGTTTTATGCCCCACCGCCCCACGCCAGGAAGGCAAACACGGGCGATGCGGAACAGGCACGGATTGCGCTCAGTACCTGGATACACCGCCTGGGACTGGGCGAAAGGAGACTTCGCCATGTTGGTTCTGTCGCGCAAGGAAGACGAGAAACTTCTTTTCCCCCACTTAGGTATCACGCTGCAGGTGCTGCGCGTCGCCGGGGGCAAGGTACGTCTGGGGATCGAGGCGCCTACGGATGTTTCGGTCGTTCGCTTCGAAATCGCCAGCAGCGATCAGCTCGACGAAGTGGCCAATCGCGTCAAGCAAAAAGCAAAGGGCCTGAGCCACGAGCTGCGAAACAAACTGCAGACTACCTTGCTCGGCCTGTGCGTCGTGCAAAAGCAGCTGGCCCGGAACTATCACGAGGAAGCCGAGGCGACGCTCCAGCAGCTGATTGCCGATATGCAGGGCCTGGATCAGACGATGGCCACGGGACGACCGCGATCGAGCGACTCCTCTCGGCGGCGAGCGCTCGTTGTCGAGGACAATTCCAACGAGCGGAATTTGCTTGCCAGTTATCTCGATCTTTCCGGCTATGACGTACACGCGGTCGATGACGGCATGGAGGCGCTCGACTTCCTGGCGCATCATGAGAAGACCGACGCCGTGGTTCTGGATATGCAACTGCCCCGCCTGGGCGGGGCGGCTGCCGTCACCGTGCTGCGCAGCGATCCACGTTTCCGTGGGCTGAAGGTCTATGCCGTGAGCGGCATGGATCGCGAAGAATTGCATGTGCCCGTGGGGCCGCAGGGCGTCGATTACTGGTTCTGCAAGCCGCTCGATCCCCGGCAACTCGTCGAACGCATGAACGCTGAGCTCGGCGCTGCCGCTGTTGCCTAAGAACGATGTTCGCGTGGTCGCAACACGCGCGTCAGCTCGGTGAGGCTGACCGGTTTCACGAGGTGATTGTCAAACCCCGCTTCTTTAGCCGCAGCGCGATCTTCGGGACCGTCGCGGCCTGTCAGGGCGACCAGACGAACGCTGTGAACTTGCGGATTCTTGCGGGCTCTGCGGGCCAGCTCGTATCCGTCGATTCCCGGCAGGCCAATGTCGATGAGGGCCACGTCGGGAGGCTCCGCAATCAGCATCGCCAGGCCGGAAGTGCCGTCGGCTGCGGTTTGCACTCGATGACCCTCCATCGTGAGCAGCATCGCCAGCATCTTTCGGCTGTCGGCAAGGTCTTCCACGATGAGAACCGAGCAGCCACCTGCGTCATCGTTCGCCTGTTGTCCGCGCGACGAACCCGGATTCATAGACTCAACCTCGAAATAGCCATGCGAAATAGAAGGCGAACACGCAAACGCCAATGGCCATGGCAATCATGAGCTGTGCTATGCGCGCGAACGACCCGGCCGAAGTTTGCGGTGTCATTTCAATGCCATCACCAAAATCATGGCCGCAGCGAGCGCACAACCGATACCACTCAGGAATAAAATTATCGTCACAGGAGGCGCAGTACAAAAGCCAGCGCTCGTCCTCACCAGCCTGGAAATCGGCAAGTGGGAAGTCCGCGCCGCTGAATTTGCAGACGGGACACCGCGCCGCGCGGCCTTCGCCGCACTGCGGACAAAGCGGCCAGTCGGCTGTCACGGTCGGTGGCTCGTCATTCAACACATCAGTGGCTGGTCCATGAATTAGCCGGGAATCAAACTCTTCCGCGAATTTTCGCGCGGCAGCTTCATGTTCCACATCGACGACAACGCGCGGCGCCGCCGTCCAGCCAAGCGGCAATTCGCCGCCCGCCACCTGGATGGAATCATTCACGACGCACGCTGCGATGCCCTCTTCTTCGAGCAAGCCCTTCAGTAAGTAGGCCTGGGGCGTGTTGGCGGCCGAATAAATCACGACGGGCTCTGACATTGCAGATTAAATGCAGCTTTCATTCAAATTGACAACGGCCGCTGCCGCACTGGGGAAGGCCGCAGCCGGCGGTCGGCGATGGCCCGCACGTGGGAAGCTCGCGGACCGAACCTGAATGGGCCGCCGGAGCGCTGAGGAGCTTTGCCAAGCGGTGGCTATCGCACTTGGGGCAGTGCGGCTCTTCGCTGCCGCGAACCAGCAGCTCGAATTCCGTAAAGCAATCGTGACAACTGTATTCATACAGCGGCATGGGATTGTTCGCCGTTTTGGCAAAGTGGAATGCCGCGGACGGGAATAGAGTAAATTGCCTACTTATCATTGTTACTACGCACCGAGGCGAGGCAAAGCCCATGCTGCCCGGAAGTTTGTCCAGAGCTGAAGTCCGCGAAATCGACCGCCGCGCCATCGACGAATTCGGAGTGGCCGGTCTCGTGCTGATGGAAAATGCCGGACGCGGCTGCGCGGACGTGCTTGGCAAACTGGGGTGCATCGGCCCGGTCGCGATTGTCTGCGGCAAAGGGAACAACGCGGGCGACGGCTTTGTCATCGCGAGGCACCTTGATTGGCGAGGAATCGACGTCCGGGTTCTATTGCTAGGCGCGCCGGCCGATTTGCGCGGAGACGCCGCGGCGAACTACGAAATCGCGCGGCGGAGCGGCCTGACGCTCATCGATCTTTCGCAGTCCGGCGATATGCAAGCGCTGGCGGCGCAACTAGCGGACGCCGATTGGATCGTGGACGCGCTACTGGGAACCGGCGCGAGCGGACCGCCACAGCCGCTGTTTGCGGCTGCGATCCGCCAGATGAATGGTTCAGCTGCGAAGCGACTGGCAGTCGATTTGCCCTCCGGCCTCGATTGCGACACGGGCGAACCGGCGGAGCCGACATTTCAAGCCCATCATACATGCACGTTCGTTGCCCCAAAAAAAGGATTCGCCAATCCCTCGGCGGCGCCGATCCTGGGTCAGGTGCATGTTATCGATATTGGCGCTCCGCGGATTCTGATCGAAAGCGCGATTCGCTGAGGTCAGCTGGTAGGCAGACAAGCGGATCAGTCTAGCGCCTGGGTCCAATACCATGTGCCGGGCGTGGAGGGCTTGAAACCGACGCTGGAATAAACTTTCTGCGCTCGGACGTTGTCGGAGCGGACTTCGAGTGTGACTTTACAGCAGCCTAAGGCGCGGGCCTCTTCTTCGACGGCATTCAAAAGCTGCTTGCCAATGCCTTTGCCGCGAACTTCCGGGCGGACGGCGATATCGTGGATATTGATTAGCGGCTTGGCGCGGAACGACGAAAAGCCCACGAAACAAATGGCCAGGCCGATGTATTTCTTGTCGTCGTAAGCCAAAAAGACCCGGGCCGCGCCGTGATTGACGAGTCCCGGAATCAAATCGCTGCGGGCCTGATCAGAAAGCGGCATATTATCGCCGAACTGGTCTCGGCAGTACATGTCGAGGAGATCGATGATCGCCGCCTGATGATCAGGATTGGCGAGATCGGCAAGAAGAACTGTTGGCATGGCAAAAGTGCGGAACGCGGACTTCGGAATGCGGAATATGGAAAGCTCAGAAAATGGACTAAACCGCCGCTGCAATCCCCATTCCGCACTCCGCATTCCGAAATCCGCAATCGATTCACTCAACCTCGTCCTGCGGCGGTTCGTAGTCGAAATCCTTCCACTTCATGGCGTGACGAAGGGGTTCGATGCGGAGAAGGGCCTCGCCGTTTTGGAAGAGGCGGACGGTGCCGCTGGATTGGCTGACGACGACGGCGATCGAGGCCGTGGCTTTGCTGATGGCCGCCCCGGCCCAGTGCCGCGCGCCGAGACCCTTGGAAAGCGTCAAATTGGCGTAGGGTGCATCGACGAGCTGTGCCGCTTTTTCCACGGTGCCATCGGCGTTGATAATGAACGCACCATCGAGAACGGCAACCTCTTTGACCGCTTCGCGTACCCGCGGATCGTGCAGATCGCGCTCGGTGCGGTTATAGCCGCGGACGGGATCGAAGCCTGCAGGTTGGCAATGCGTCACGACTTTCCGCGTATCACCCACGACGAACATCGTGCCGATGGCCTTGCCCTCGCGGCCTTCCCGGCCGATTTCCACAGCCAGATCGACGACGGTTTTGAGCGTTTCGAGCGGTACGCTCGTTTCGAGCTGGCGAAGATCGCGGGCAGTCAGGCGGCCAAGGTGCTCGTCGAGCTCGATATAGCTGATCGAGTCGATCGTGTTGACTTCGAAGCCGCTATAGACGACGACGACCCGAGCGCCAGGAGCGAGGACTTCGCGGGCCACGCCGGTGAGCAGCGCTTGGGTCAGCTTTTCGATAACGGGCGAATCGGCCATGTTCAGGACGATCGTCGCCAGTCCCGCTTCCTCCGCTCCAGCAAGCTCCTCGGGTGTGTCGGCGGCCACGGCGACCATCAGATCGCCAGCGCTTGCCTTCAAAAGACCCCAGTCGGTCGGCCCCTCGAGCATGACTAAGAGCGAGGGAGCAGTAGTGGCCTGACAGAGGTTGGCTGCCAGATCGATCAGAGCGGCGAATTGCTTGTCAAATCGCTGGATTTTCATGCCGCGAGGCCGGATGGATTTTGCAGTTTCGAGCCGCCCGCGGAAGCGCAGCCGCCGCACCGGCGGCATCGTACGCGCTGTCCGCTCCTAGAGCAACCATAACTTGCGGAATTACCCAGCGAAATCGAAATTCGTTTCCACGGCGACAGAACCACTGAGAGCCTCTCGCGCTCTAGCCGCCGACAGGCCTTAGCGGCCTGTGGCTTGGATACCCAAAATGTGCGCTGATTGTCAGGCGGATATCGACGCGATACGTTTGTGCCAAATCAACGAGGAAATACCTATGGTCACGACATCAGCACTGCAAAAGTGGATAGGTTCACGGCGAACATTTCTAGCGGGCGGCGTCTGCGGACTTAGCGGACTTATTACTGCGGCCACATCGCGGGCGCAAGCACCGCAGCCGGGGGCCGCCGCCGCGAAAAAGCTGCGCGTGGCGGCGATCAATTCTATTTTCAGGCTGCGGTCCCACGCGTATCACATCGTGGGGCGGATGGTGCATGGCTTTCAGAAGGATGGCTTGCATCATCAGCCGAATCTGCAGGTCGTGCGGATGTTCAATCACCAGACTCCGCCAGACGATCTAAGTCCTGGATTCTGCAAAACTCATGGAATCGAGCTAGTAAAATCGGTTTCCGAGGCACTGGGCGGCAAGGAGAAGCTGGATGTCGATGCCGTAGCGCTGATCATTGAACACGGCGACTATCCGATCAATGAATTCGAGCAAATTCTTTATCCGCGGTGGGAGCTGTTTCAGGAAATCGTCGAAGTCTTTCGTGCCAGCGGGCGCAGCGTGCCCGTGTTCAATGACAAGCACCTGTCGTACGACCACAAACGGGCGGCGGAAATGGTGGCGACGGCTAAAAAAATGGGCTTTGGCCTGATGGCCGGTTCGTCGCTGCCCGTGACCTGGCGCGTTCCTCAAATTGAAGTGCCGCTCAATACGCCTTTTGAAGAAGGCGTGGTGGCCTTTGGCTACGACCGCAGCTATGCCGAAATCTATCTGTTCCATGCCCTCGAATGCCTGCAATGTATGCTCGAGCGTCGGCAAGGCGGCGAAACAGGCGTCAAATCGGTGCAGTGTCTGCAAGGCGATGACGTGTGGAAGGCCTGTGACGACGGGCGAATCAGTTGGCCGCTCGTCGTCGAAGCGATCGGCCGCTCGCCCAGCGCGAATGTGGGCCCCATCCGCGAGAACGTACTGAAGCCGCTGGCTATCCTGATTCAATACGCCGACGGAACGCGCGGCACGGTGCTCAACCTGATCGAGGCCGTTTCTGATTTCTGCTTTGCGGGGCGAGTCCGCGGGCAACAACAGCCGGTCGGCTTTTGTTTCGATTTGCCAGCGCCGCCGGGAGCGCGCTTCTTCGATCCGTTGACTTTTCACATCGAGCAGTTTTTTCACACGGGCATGCCACACTATCCAGTCGAGCGGACACTTCTGACGAGCACCATGCTCGATTTGGCGCTTCGCAGCCGCAGGAACGCCAGCAAGATCGACAGCAGCCCTCTATTAGCAGTCAGCTACCCGCCGCCTACCAGCAGCGGCTTCTTTCGCGGTCCCGTTGCGGATGTCCATTGAGACGCAAGTGTTTGTTGCATAATGATTTAAGATAGAGACAACGTAATCGACAAACTCCATACAACCGATACATATTACTTATCTGTCTTAGTTGACGCACTCGTGAAATTCTTCCCAAGCTCCTTGAATTACATGCTACGGTTGCCTATGTTCTGGGAATTGGTGCAAGCTTTGCCCCCGGAACACAATTCAATCGTTTACATCTCTGCCATACGGGAGTTTTCAGCATGTTGCGCACAATGTTTGGGAAAGTGACTGCCGGTGCGGTCATGACACTGGCCATGGCCGCCTGGACGAGTCAGGCAGAGGCCGGTTGGCGTTGGCATGGTTCGAGCGGCGGTTCTTCGGGTGGCTACGGCAGCTCAGGCGGTTCGAGTGGCAGCTGGGGCAGCTCGGGTGGTTCCTCAGGTAGCTGGGGCAGCTCGGGCGGCTGGGGTCATCATCACCACCATCACCACCGAAATTGGGGCTCTTCAGGCTCTTGGGGTTCGTCGGGCGGTTCTTCCGGTGGTTCTTCGGGATACTACGGATCGTCGGGTGGCTCGTCCGGCAGCTGGGGCTCCAGCGGCGGATCGAGCGGTGGGTCAAGTAGCGGTTCGAGCGGTGGCACCTATTACTACAGCCCGATGAACGTCGTGCCGGCCGATCCTTCGACGGCCCCGATGATCACGCCGGCGCCGGCCCAGGGAGCTCCTGCACCGGCTCCGGGCACCAGCACGTCGCTCGGCTCGGCGGACGGCTTGCTCTCGGTTGCTGTTCCCGAGGATGCGAAAATCTTCGTGAATGGCCAGGCGACCAGCAGTGTTGGCGGTTCGCGGCAGTATGTGTCGCGCAATTTGCAGAATGGTTACAACTACAGCTATGAAGTGCGGGCCGAAGTCGTTCGCGACGGACGCACGGTGGAACAAGTGAAGAAGGTCGATCTGCGGGCTGGCGGCACCGCCAACCTGGCGTTCGAGTTTCCGAACACGAAGTCGCTTGAGACTTCGCTGACGGTGCATGTGCCGGCTGACGCCAAAGTCTTTTTGGCGGGCAACGCCACGAAGGCCAGCGGCGAGACGCGCGTCTTCCGCACCACGGGCCTCTCGGGCAACAAGAGCTGGGAAGGCTACAGCATCCGCGTGGAACTCGAGCGGGGTGGCAAAACCGTGAGCAAGGAAGAGACGATCACCCTGAAGGCTGGCGAATCGCAGGAACTGAAGTTCGACTTCGACGGCGACAAGCTGGCTTCGGCTCGCTAAACATTGCCGTAATCGCTCGAACGCCTTGACTGAAAACTGATTAAGACCCGCGGATTCGTCCGCGGGTCTTTTTTTGCGCCAACGGAGCGGCTTTGCCGGAATTTCCTGCCCTGGCGGTCGCATGGGTGCAGGCGGAAAAGTTCGCCAAAGGAGACTGGCGCAGTCGATTCTTGGCCACATGGCCAAACGTAGCGCCGCGGCGGAGCATCCATCGCGGCCTTGGGAACAGCAGCAGGAGGCGACGGCGCGACCGTGGGTGAAGGCGCTGCTTAGCGCGCTGATCGCATTTCACATCACGGCCGTGTTTGTCGGACCGTTTGCGTTTGCGAGCAACTGGGAATCGCCGTTCGCGGAAGCCGTCTCCGGCGCGATTCGCTGGTACACCGGCGGCATGTACCTGAACCACGGTTATTTCTTTTTTGCGCCAGACCCGGGTCCCAGTCATCTGATCGATTACCAGGTTGAATTCGACGACGGCCGGCCGCCCGTGAAGGGGCGGTTTCCAGACCTCAAGACTGAGCGACCGCGGCTGCTCTATCACCGGCATTTCATGCTGGCTGAGTCGCTCAACAACCGGTTTGTGCCCGCGGAGCCGCCGCCGGAGCCCTCGCCGCCGAGTCTGACAGCGACGACCGAAGAAAAGATCCTCGCACAAGCTAGTCGCGAGCAATATGACCGGCAGCTCGCAGCCTGGCAGCACGCCCGCAAGCAATATGAAGCGATGCGACGCTCGTTTGAAGAACACCTTAAAGCGAAATATGGCGGCGATCGAGTCACGTTGACGCGCGTCGAACACCGGCTGCCCATTGCCGACGAGGTCGAGCTCGTGGGCCGCAAGCTAAACGCCCCTGATTCGTATGTAAATCTTCCTGAAAACCCGCCGCGCCCGAGCAGTCGATGAATTTGCTTTTGAAAGCCGTCGCCGATTGGGGTCGCGATGTGGCGCGGGCCTGGGACCGCTTTTGGTTCACGCCGCAAGCGCCGCACACGCTGGCGCTAATCCGCATTTTGGGCGGCGCGATGCTGCTCTATACCCATTTGGTATGGACCATTGACCTGGAAGCGTTTCTGGGACCAACGAGCTGGCTGACGCGCGATACCGTGCGGCTCATGAATGAAGGTCCCGACGGCAAGAGCTACGCGATCAGCTATTTGCTGTGGGTCGATTCGCCCGCGCTCATTTGGATGTTGCACCTGGCGGCACTCGTAGTGTTCATCCTTTTGACGATCGGGTTATGGTCAAGGGTCGCCGCGGTGCTGGCGTGGATCATCACCATTTCGTACTGCCAGCGTCTGACAGGCTCATGGTTCGGCCTGGACCAGATCAACGCATTTATCGCGACATACCTGATGCTGGGGCCCTGCGGCGCGGTCTATTCGGTCGATCATTGGCTGGCGCGGCGGCGCGGAGAGGCGCCTGTTCAGCCCGCGATGAGCGCGAATATCGCCGTGCGGCTGCTGCAAGTTCACATGTGCGTCATCTACTTGTTCGGGGGCATCGGCAAGATGCGCGGCGCGAGCTGGTGGGACGGCAGCGCGATGTGGATGTCGATCGCCAGCCTGGAATACCAGTCGCTCGATTTGACCTGGCTGGTGCGGTATCGCTGGTTCCTGGCGCTCATGACGCATTTGACCGTTTTTTGGGAGACGTTTTACTGCTTCTTCGTGTGGCCGAAGCTGACGCGGCCCATCTGCCTGATCCTGGCTGTGTTCGTGCATGGCGGCATCGCGCTGTTCCTCGGCATGAAAACGTTCGGCCTGGCGATGCTGATTGGCAACTTGGCGTTCGTCAGTCCGGAACTGGTGCGGGCTGTCGTGACTTGGGCGTGCCGGCTGCCGCGGAAATCGTCGATGTTGGCTGAGAGCGAACCGACCATACTCGCCTACACGGCCAAGTCTTAATCAAAGTTTGATCGAAAGCTCGTCGATCAACTTCCAGTCCGTTTCGACGCCGAGGCCGGGACGACAAGGCAGCGTCAAGCGCGGGCCCTCGATGACCAGCGCATCTTTGACGACGCGTATTTCGTAGTACGCCGGGCCGTGAATATCGCCGGGCCACTGCTCGACGTGCAAATTGGGCGAAGCCACGATCAGGTGCGCCATCGCAGCCGTCGCGATATCGAATTCGAGATTGGAACCGATCGTGCAGGCGATGCCATTTCGCTCGGCCAGTTCGACAATTTCTTTCGATTTGCGAATGCCGCCGTTTTTTCCCGGATAGACACTAATCAGATCGCAGGCCTTGTTACGAATCAGCTCCCGGGCATGGACCAGGTTGAAACACATGTCGTCGGCCATCACAGGGACACCTGTTTCGCGCCGGACGCGAGCGATGGCGGCGTAGTCGCCATCGGGAGTTGGTTGTTCGACAAGATCGATACGGCAATCGCGCAAAGCCTTGACGCAGCGAATGGCCGTGTCGGCATCCCAGCCGCAATTGGCGTCGATCACTAGCTTACGGCTCATGCCGATGACTTCGCGGACCACTCGAACGCGAGCGATGTCTTCCTCGGGATTGCCGCCGACCTTCACTTTGACCGTATCGAAGCCGGCCTCCACGAGCTCTGCCGCCCGCGCGCGGGCCCGTGGCACGTCGTACGCGCCGAGCGAGAAACGACTGGGGATTGTCAGTGAGCGGCAAGCGCCGCCGAGTAGCTCATACACTGGCTTATTGGCGGCTCTGCCCAGCAGATCCCAGCACGCCATTTCGACGGCGGATTTGGCGAACCAGTTATGCGCGGCGGCAGCGTCCATTCGGCGATCGAGCGCGGCGATACTTTCCGTAGGGCGACTCGTATCGAGCTCCTGGCCCATCAACAGCGGTTTGAATACGCGCTCGATGAGGGCCTGAACACCCCAGACTGTCTCACCGCTCCAGCGAACGGTGGCCGAAGCTTCGCCAACGCCTTCCAGTCCATCTGCGGTTCGCAGCCGCACGAGGACGAACTGCGATTCATCGTGCCGGCCGAGCGCCGAGATCATGCGGTAGGCGGGCTTGAGCGGGACGCGGACGGGGAAGGTTTCGAGGGCAGTAAGACGAATAGCGGCCATTGCCAGTTTTCGGTTTTCGGTTTTCAGTTTTCAGCGGTGAAGCGGTGGAGGACGTTGGCGGTAATGCGGCTGACGGCGTCGTCAACGAGAAGGGAGCTGACCCAGGTGATCGAACCGGCGGAGAAGACGCTGCCGAGGCCAGCGGCTTCAATAATAGACATTTCCGCGCCGCCCTCGTTGGGATTCGTGCCTTTGGCCAGCAGGCGTGTGCCGACGGGCGACGACTTGCTGATTTTGTCGGTTTCATGACCGGAAGCGCCGCCGGGGACGCGCTCGTGCAGCGAAGCCTGGCCAAACAGCGAATCTTTGACCAAGCCGGTTCCAGCAAATGCCCAATGATCGGCGTCGATCACCCGGTAGGGCGCGGCGGTCATGATGCCGCGGTCGTCATACACGACGCCGAGCAGAGTGGCTTCGGACTCTTGGCGCAGGTGGAAACGGCTCTCGAACGGCCGACCACGACCGCGGAGCCGGCGCTCGTCGTCATTGCGATAGATGCAAGTCTGTTCATCCAGAAACTCGACGTCGCAGTTCAAACCGTTGCCGCCGAGATAGACGAGCCGACCGCCCTCTTCGAAGACACATTGTTTGACGCGGTCGTACATCTGCCGCGACCAATATTCGGGATGCGTGCTGAGAATGAGTACGCGATAAGCGGCAAGGTCGAGCTGCCCGAAATGAAGTTGCGTTTCGGCATAGTAGTCGTAGTCTAGACGCTCGCGTTCGAGCCAGGCGAGCAAGCGCCATTCGGCGGGCGCGAGATGGCAGGCGGCGCGGCCGGCGATGGGGTCGGTGGCCTCGACTTGCTCGGGAATGTGGTTTACGGGTTCCGGGCGGTCGAAGGAAAGCGGCGCGTAATCGGTCGTGTCGTAATTGACGTGCTCCGGGTCGGTGTATCGCTTCAACTCCAGGCGAGCGTTAACAGTTGGCTGTTGTGGCAGCTTGTCCGGATGGATGTAGTTGCTGCGGCCACCAAAGCTGTTGTATGCGTTCCAAGTGATATTCGAGGCGAGTACCGCAATCTTTGCCCGCGGCTGGCGCGGCGCGACGATCCAAGGGAACGAGAAGAAGTGCCCTGCTTCGCTTTTGGCGTGGAAGTAGTAAAGGCCGGACCGATCAGGGGCGGTTACGAATTGCTTGTGATGCGGGCTTGAATAGCCGAATTTATTCCACTGCACGCCCGGTTGCGTGTAATCACCGTCCGGTGTGATTTGCACCGTCGCCCGCGGGCCGTGTTCGTCGAACCAGCCAATCGGCTTGATCAACTCCTTTTTCCAGCCGTATCGCCAGAGGTCGAGCTTGTAAGCGGCGTCGCTGTGGACGCGGAATTCGCTGGCATCCCCGCTTTGAACCCATTTGGGCCAGGCATAGCCCAGGAGGCCGTCGCGTAACAAGCGGAACTGGCGCGGCGCGTCCGCCGCCAGATCGCAGTTCACGCGCTTCGCACCATAACCCTCCTTGGCCAGGACGATTTCATAGCGGCCGGGCGCGATGTCGGCATAAATCGCGCCACTGGCGCGCGAGGACGTGGCGATCGAGCCGTGCGATCCGAGCAATTCGACGTGAACGCCGGGCAGGGCGAGGTAACGTTCGTCGCTCACGTAGCCAAGCAACATATCAGGCAGGGTTCAGGGTTCGGGGTTCAAAATAGGCCGGCGGCAATCGACGAAGAGCCACGTGAGAGAGCTGGCAGCATAAATGGCGGCGATGGTCAGAAATAGCGGACCATAGTTGATCTGCTTCACTATCGCACCAGTGGACGCATTAATTTCCGCCGTGTGGTAATCGAGAATCAGGCCGAACAGCAACGGACAAAGAATGGAAGTGATCGTGCCGGCAGTGTTAACGATGGCGAAAATCGTCCCCGTGAAGCGGCCGCCGAGGTCGCTGGCCGCACCCCACACAGTGGGTTGATTCCAATCGACAAAGAATTTGACAATGAACAGGCCCAGGCCAGCGGCCAACGCCGATGGCTGCCGGATGATGAGCAGCATCAGCACTCCCGCGACGAGCGGACCAGAGAAGCCGACAGCCGGGCGGCCCCAGCGCTTACCGAGCCGCCGCTGAGCCACATCGTTGAGCCAGCCGCCGGCGAAGCCTCCGAGCGCTCCTCCGATAAGTGGCAAGCTCGCCAAAAGTCCCGCGCTGGCGAGTTTAACGCCGTAGCGGTCGAGAAAAAACGATCCCATCAGCGAGACATAAATCACATCGGCGCCGGCGGCTAACGCCTGTTGCACGGAAAGCATCAGCAGGCTGACATTTTGCAGGGCTTTACGCCAGGGAAGCGACGCGACGAACGGCGGCGCGGCCGAGTTGCGACTGGCATCCGGCTGAATCAGGTTGCGTTCGCCATCATTTACACGTTCATCGGCCTCAGGCGTTTCGCGAAAGTGCAGCGCCAATGCGATCGAAAACAGGATCCCTAGAGCCGACATTGCGATAATCGCGCCGCGCCAGGTAAGTCCGCAGACGCCCATGAGCAGTGTCGCCATGATGATGGGAGACGCAGCGCCGCCGAGCCGGCCCGACGTCGTGGCGACGAGCCCCTGCAGCATCGTCCGGCTGCCCGGCGGGAACCAGACGCGACTGACTTTGGCCAAAATCGGATAAGCGCCCGCTTGCGCTCCGCCAAATAGCAAGCGCAGTCCACTCAGAGCGGGCATGTTTCCCGTGAAGGCAAAGCCGGTGAGCGCCAGCGACCAGAGTGCGATTAGCGAGGTGAGAAGAATTCGAGAACCGGCGAAATCGCAAACTAGTCCGGCGGGCACCTGGCCAACGCCATAAGTGACATAGAACAGGCTGAAAAGGCCGCCGAGTTGCGTTTCGGTGTAGCCGTATTCGTGTGCCAACTCGGGCTTGATGAAATTGAACGTGTAGCGGTGGAGGTAGAGCAGCCAGGAAGTGGCACACGACAGCCAGAAGATGTGCCAGCGGCGATTGGTGGTAGGCAGAGCTGGAGCGTCGGGAAGGGACACCGTTGGCGGAAGTTTTCGGTTTTCGGTTTTCAGAGAGGTCAGGAGAATTTGGCGATTGCGCCTTGAGGATCGATTTGGCGGAGCTTCTTCGTTGGCGTCAGCTCGCGATAGCAATCGGGCAGGTCAAAGCGCGCGAGGATGCCGGGCGGAAGGGCGGAAAGCGGCCAATTATAGTCTTCGCTCTCGGCGATATCCGAGAACGCAGTGAGGCCTTGTTTGAGCGTGACTTGAGTCACAGGCTTCGCGAGGACAGCCGCGAAGGCAGCGGCAAGCGCTCCCCAGCCTTTGGCCACGAGATGGATTTCCCGATGACCATGGGAAGTGATCCAATCAATGACTCGCAGCAGGTCGTACGTTTTTTGCCCTAAGTAAGGGCGGTCGATCATGATGGCGTGGGCGGCATAGAAATAGTCGCTGCCGTACGGCGAGAGGAATTGATCGCTGCCGCACGTATCGGGTCGTGACTCACCGACGCCGCGGAGATCGCAGGCATAAAACGGCCCGTCGGCATCGGCCGCCAGGAGTTCCTTGATCAGCGGGTCGGAGCGTAATTCGGCATCAGCCGAATGGTGCGAAACGTAGAGCGTCGCGGGACGCGGATCCTGCGGCGGGCGCGACAAATGCGAGGTTGCAGTCAAGCGAGTAACGAGCGAAAAAATGCCTGGCTCGGTTTCGACGGCGTAACTCGTCGCAAAGCGGCGCGGATAATTTCGCGAGCGAAGCGGCCGCAGAATTCGATAATCGGGCGGCTCGGCCGGCGACTTCGGCAAATCGAGAACTTCGGTGATCGCGTCCTGAAGTGCTTTTCCTCCTGGCTGACCGCGGAGCGATGCGAATTCGCGAGAGCGCTCCTGTGTGAAAGAAAAAACGGTTCGTGGTTTCAGCTCCGCGACCTGGCCGCGCGGCGTACATTGCAAGACTTCGTCTTTCTCGATGGTCAGTTTCGGCTCCGTCTGGGCGTCGGAGATGCCGGTGACACGGTTGAACCAGCGATACATGGCTTCGCGATTCTCTTGCGAATAGCCGTGCTCCGTCGGCCCGATCTGCATGGCGACGTTGTCGGGCTTGCCCAGCAGCGTATAGAGGTGTTTGAGGCGGGCGAACGCTTCGAGGCCGCCGCGAACGTCAAAATAATCGCGCTCTTTCGTTAGCAGGATGACCGGCTTCGGTGCCATCGCCGCCAAAAAATCTGCATGGTCCAACCCGAGGGCGATGGCCCGCGGCGGGCACTGCTCGGTATCTTGCGGCAGCTCGTTTTCCAGGTTGCGGCGCATGGTCGTGACGAAGCAAGCGGGAGCGCCCATCGTCCAGCGGCGGTCGAGGCCGCACAGCCAAGTGCTCATCGTGCCGCCGCCGGAATTTCCGGTGATGCCGACGTGCTGCGGATCGACCTCCTTGCGAGTCAGCAAGTAATCGAGCGCGCGAATGCCGTCCCAGGCGCGCCAGGCCCCAAAAAACTCGCCGACGAGGTACTGCTGGTTGCCCGCATGCAAGTGCTCGCTGACGCCAGAGCCGTGGCGCGGTTTGAGGTCGGAGCCGACATACTGCAATCGCTCGCCCTGGCCGATGGGATCGAAAATCAGCATGACGTAGCCTTGCCGGGCGAGGCCCTGCGCGAAACTCTGATAAGGCTCGACCGCTTTGCCCGTCGCCGAATGGCCGCAGCTTCCCACGACACCGGGCAATGGCAGCTTGCGACCCGTGGGCACATACAGATTCGCAGTCACCGGAAAGTTGGGCCGGCTCTCGAAAATAACCTTTTCGATGCGGTAGGTGTCGCGCTCGACGACTCCCGTAATCCGCGCGTTGATCGGCGTCCGTTCCGGCTGCTTGCCAAAGCAATCCGCAATCCGCTGCTGCGCCGAACGAACGTAAGCCTCGGCGTCGGCTTTCGTTTTCAAGCCCGCCAGCTGCTGCTTGATCTTGCCTTCGGCCTCTTTCACTTGCGTCACAAACCATTCCTGCACCATCCGCGAGAAGCGATTGAGGGGCGCCAGATTGCCGGTGGCGGAGGCGGCGGATTCTTGTGCAGATAGCGCGCTGGGGCGCGCGCTGAGTCCTGGAAGCGATTCCGAGAGCAGTCCAGCGGCCGCCGCGGAACTAAGCCGGAAGAGTGAACGGCGCGAGATCGAAATTGATTGGGTGAGCCGGAGAGAGCCAGGTGTCATGATGGGATGCTACCGGGGGTGAGGTGCTGAGTTTTCCGACCGCGACCACTGGCCGCGGCTTTGTGGTCAGGCCGTGCGGGCGGTGTAAAGTTCAGCGTATTCGAGAACCCAGGCATCGATCAGCGAGCGGAAGCGCTGCTCGTCAGCAGTTTCCAACTCCTCGAATACATTTCGATTGAATGCTTCCTTGTTCAAAATCGTGCCCTTGGCAGCCAGGTCGAGCAGGTGCAGTGAGGAATAAGGCCGGATGGTCACTTCCAGCCGGCTGTATTCGGTCGCACGTATGCCCCGGGTCAAACGGAGGTCGTCGCGGAAGCACGCCCCGCCCCAGCCACGTTCGCCATACATCGTCTCGTATTGAAAGCCGGGAAAATAGTTGGGCAGCCGTTTAACACACGACTCAATGTGTTCAGAGAGCGAGAGGCGCAGGCGGGAATGCAGCCGGCGATATTCTTCCTCCGTGAGGGCGCGGGAAGCGGCCTCGCGCGCGGAAGCCTCGCTGCGCTTCTGGCCGCGTTCGATCGCTTCGCGAAGTCGGTCGTCGAAGGTCATGGCAATTGGTAGGTCCCGTCTGCCGGACGGGACCTGGATGCAACCAGAGATATTACGCGGGATTCGATTAGCATCTGGTGTTTGTCCTGATGCCAGGCGCCGTCCGGCAAACGGAGCTTACGTGCCAGTTTGACGGCTCGGAACTACGTCGAATAGACCCAGCGGCCTAGGAGCAGAGCAGGAATAAGCAGGGCGGCGATCGCCACCCCATAGATCGGACCACACGTGGCCGCGACAGCCGCCGCATCGAACCAAATGAGCGAGAGGATACTGTGTTTGATTGCCGGCTGCACGGTATGCGGTGCTGGCTCGACGATGGCGACGCCGCAGCGGCGAATCGCAGGCCCCGCCAGAAAAAACAGCAACAGCCAGAAGAGTTTCAGGTCCATCTGCAGCCCCGGATGGTACGCCGCGCTGGCGCCGAAGAGCGCGAGTCCCAGCAGCATGACCGCGAGCGCGGCCGCGAGTGGGCCCTTGCGGCTGATGCCCGCTTCTTGCTTCGCGAACAGCGTCACGCCGACGATGTAGATGCCGATGCCGGCTGCCCCCAAAAGCGGCGCCGTGCTCATCAGCGATTCGATTTTCGGCGCAACGGCCTGTCCCATACTTGCACCGAGCAGAATATTTACAAAGCGGCAAGCGCCCATGCCCAGCGGTCCGAGCGGCGTAATTTTCAGCGCCGCGTCGTAGCCCAGAATGCACGCCGACAGGACGATGGCCAAAACGCCGGGCAACCAAGGCCGCGCCGCGACGGTTGGCAGGTATCCGGCGAGCCAGGCACTCGCGATTCCGACCACCAGAAGCGCGATGCCAAGCATTGTCGCCGCGCGGCGCGAGATCAAACCGGCGGGCAACGGTCGAAACGGCCGCTCGACCGCATCGACCGCAAAATCGAATACGTCGTTCAGCACCATGCCGGCCGTATAGAGACAGGCGGAACAAGTCACCGCGAAGATCATCCGCAGCGGCGATTGAACGGAGCCGCAGACGAACAGGTAACCCATCGCCACGTCGGCGATCGCCGTAAAGACGTTCGGCAAACGCATCAGGCGTAGCCACGGCAGCAAGGCGAGGCGCCGCGGCGCTAACTGGCGGGCTGCACTCGCCGGTTCGAACTCTGGCTTGACAGCGCGAGACAATTGGCGGCCCGATCCTATTGAGAAACCTGCGCCACAAAACAAAGCGGGCTGCCCAAACAGGCAGCCCACGGGAAGGTTTATTTATCGATTCGGTGCTACTGCACCTGACAGAAAGTGTTGCGAGCGATTTGGAACGTGGAATAACCGGGAGGCTGACGCCTCCCGCTCGCCGTTCTGAGACCTAGTAGCGCCGCGAGCCGCCGTCGCGATCGCGATCGCGGCCACCGCCGCCGTAACCGCCGCCGCCACCACCATAACCACCACCACCGCCTCCTCCGCCGCCACCATAACCGCCGCGGCCGCCGCCGTAGCCGCGGCCGCCGCCGCCGCCACCACCGCCGCCGTATCCGCCGCCACCACCGCCGGAGCGCGGAGTGCGTTCGCGGGCTTCGTTCACGACGAGAGGACGACCGTCACAATCGTGTCCGTTCAGGGCGTTAATCGCGGCGTCCATATCCGCATCATTTGCCATCTGCACGAAACCGAAGCCGCGCGAGCGACCCGTTTCGCGATCCATAATGACTTCCGCAGCCGCGACATCGCCGTACTGCTTGAAGAGGCCTTCGAGTTCCGAAGAGCCATACGACCAGGGCAGATTGCCCACATAAATCCGCTTTGCCATTCCCACGAGTCCTTACAACTAAACCGAAAAAGAGAAACCCAAACAGTCAACCGTCGCTAGGGAATGCAGCGGGGCGCGGCGAGTTCTTTCAGGACCCTGTCGTTTGTACGAACGGAAACAACCTGTCGGCAAACAGCCAAGGGGCTCGAACGAAACCAGCTACCAGCAAATCTCCGCCAACCTCCGGTCGCGAGGTCGGGAACTGTTCACGACAGAACTATACCTACAAATAAGACGCCTCAAAAGCCCGATTCGGCGGAAATTGTAAAAATGTCCGCGCGCATGCCCAGCGTTTTTTTACGGCCGCGCGGAGGAAGCGGCTCTCTTCCCCGCTTCCGCAGACCAAAGCCGGAACTTTTCAGCCGAGCAGACCACGACTTCGCGATAGTCGGCGGCCTCGATCTCTTCGCCCATCAACTCGATTTCATAGAACCCGTCGTAGCCGGCCGCGGTCAGCGTGCTGATGATTTCGCGCAGGGGAACTACGCCTTCGCCCAGGCGGCAACGATTCGGTTCACCAGCCGGCGGCTGCCGCGAATCGCCGAGTTGAACGAGCGCGAGCCGCGGCGCGAGTTCCGGCAAATAGCCGAGCAGCGCCGGCTCGTGCCCCCAGTGGAACGTATCGAGAGCGATCCGTAAAAACGGCGAATCGTAGTTCTTGATCAGCTCGACGGTCTCATCGAGGCAATGCAGAAAAGTGAAGTCGCCGCCGCAGCCGCCATGCATGGGTTCCACGGCCAGCACGCTGCGCGCTCTTTCGGCCTCCGGCAGAAGGGCGTCGAGCGCCAGGCGAAAGAGGCGGCGAGCGTGATTATTCGTATGCACGCCGCGGGCGCCGCTATGGACGATCAGGCAGCCTGCACGAAGCAGCTGCGCGGCACTGATGGCCGCGCGGGCGTCTTGAATACTTTCTTCGTGGGAATGGCCCTCGCTGCCGGTGAATCCGCCGGCCCACTGCAGGCTGGAGGCGGTGAGGCCCGATTGTCGCAATAGCTGCGCGCCATGCTCGTCGCCCACGTCGGCCAGCTTGTGCCGCCAGATGCCGATGGCCTCGATGCCGAGCGCCCGGTAATGCTCCAGGTCTTCTTCGAACGACCAGCGAAAGGTCGTCAATTCACTTACGGCTAAACGGGCCATCCGTGATCTTCTCCACGCTTCCTGCGCTGTCGCTAGTTTGCGACAGCTCAGGACTTCCGCGCGCGAGCGTCATGCGGGGCGAGCGGGTTTATGGAAACGCTGGTCCTCAGCGGCAATTTTTTGGCGAGGCGACAGTATGGCGAACGCGCGGCGACCTGTAAAGAATCGGGGCCGCCGCGCGGGCTTTGCCGCAGGGCGGCGGCGTGCTATATTTTTCTGAGAATCGCGGGGCGGTAGCTCAGTTGGGAGAGCGCTGCGTTCGCAATGCAGAGGTCGAGGGTTCAACTCCCTTCCGCTCCACTTGCCCGCACGCTGTAGCCAGACAGCGGTTTTTCAATAGAACTGGCGACCATCTTGACGCGGCTCATTCTGGCCGCCGGGGATGCAAATCGAATTTGTATCTCGTTCTTTATTCTGCGCGGGACGCGGCTGGGGCACTTGTTTGAGTGCGGTTCTACTGCAAGATCGCCGAAGTCAGGTTTCCGAGTGTCACTCGGGCTCCGCGCCTCGGCGCGCGAGCAGGATGAGGGGCATAAAAAAGCAGCAGCCCGCTACGCCGTACTCGCGATGCTCAGTCTTCGGCAGGTTGTCTCGATTCGCTGATCGGGATTCGCAAATCGTCTGACTTATAGCGCGTTCTCGAGTACAATCGCGGCTGAGCTTTCTCTTTTCTCGCTAGAACTGATTGCCAAGTGGTCACTACACCGCCAGTCGCCGAAGCTATCGACGCTGATGACTTGCCCCTCGGGGCGGTGATTTCGCCTGCCCGGCAAAACGCTCCCTCTGCACTCGCCTTGCCGGCTGCCGTTCAGCCGATCCAAATTGCCTGGGGCTATGTAGCCAGCGTGGCGGCCGTGCACCTGCTGAGCCTGCTCGTGCTGGTTCCGTGGCTGTTCAGTTGGACTGGCGTTGCGACATTTCTTATCTGCACGCCGCTGTTTGGCATGCTGGGCATCAATATTGGCTATCATCGCTTGCTCACGCACAAGGGATTCGTGTGCCCGAAATGGCTGGAACGAACGTTCGCCTTGCTGGCTGTGTGCTGTTTGCAAGATGCGCCGGCGCGTTGGGTGGCGATTCATCGCTTGCATCATCAACATTCCGATAAACAGTCCGATCCCCACTCACCGCTCGTCAACTTTCTCTGGGGGTACATGGGTTGGGTGATGGTGTGGCATCGCGAGCACAATAATATCCTGTTCTTCGAACAATATGCCCGCGACATTCTCCGTGACCCTCTGTATCTCTACCTGGAGCGGAAGCTCATGTGGCTCTGGGTCTATATTGGGCACGCGGGAGTGTTTCTTATGGCCGGCCTGGTTATCGGACGCATCAGCGGCGGTAATTGGCTTACAGGGCTCCAGCTCGGGCTCAGCTTGCTGGTCTGGGGCGTATTTCTGCGAACGGTTTATCAATGGCACTTAACCTGGTCCGTCAACGCGATCGCGCATCTTCGTGGCTATCGCAATTACGAGACGGAGGACAGCAGCCGCAATCACTGGCTGATGGGATTTTTGGCCTATGGAGATGGCTGGCACAACAATCATCACGCCGACCAGCGCGCCGCCGCACACGGCCACCGGTGGTGGGAATTCGATACCGCCTATTGCTTCATCCGCGCCCTCGAATTTGTCGGCCTTGCCAAGAATGTCATTCGTCCGCGCGCTTGGCGCGAAAAGGCGCGACAAAGCTAGTGCCAACCCGAAGCAATAGCCTGTAACTGCGCCTGCACCTGTCAGATTGCCACGCGCCAGGGACGATGTCAGACACGAAATCGAGCGACATGCCGTAGCTTCACGCTTTGGTGAGGCCGACATCCTGCGAGTTTCCGCGAAATTCGGCGAGTGCTATTTCTTCAGGAATTCCAGCAGCACCATCGTGTCGGCCTTGGTGCCGGCGGCGAGAGTGGGGAGCTCGACTTTGAATTTCGAGCTGTGGCTGGCACCGGGCTTGTTACCCTTCTTGTTTTGCTCTTCGAGATCAGTTGGGCCGCAGCCGATGCGCACATGGAGGATTTTGGCGGCGGGGTGCGGCGAGGCGAGGTCCTGAAAATCTTCGGAGCCCATCGCGGTGGGCAGTCCGGGAACTGCGTTCTTCTCGTCGAGGGCCAGTTGCAATGCCGGCTGGGCGCGGCGGACAGCTTCGTCGTCGTTGATGAGCGGGCCGGCGCTGCCTTTCATGACGTAGCGCGGCATCCGATCGGCGGGCACTTCGGCGGCGACAGCGATGGCGTCGGTGACGCGCTTGATGCCGGCGATGAGTTTTTCGCGCACGGCCAGTTCGAACCAGCGGATGTTGACCTTCAAGGTCGCCGTGTCGGGAATGACGTTGTTGGCGTTGCCGGCCTGGAACGAACCGACCGTCAACACCGACGGCTCCTGCGGATCGATCGACTGGCCCACGAGCGATTGATAGGCGATCACCGCCAGCGCGCCCATTTCCACGGGACTTTTGGCCAGGTGCGGCGCGGAGCCGTGGCCGCCGACGCCGGTGATGATCACGTCGATCTGGTCGGTGCCGGCGTTGCGGCGGCCCGCTTTCACCGACGCCGTGCCCGTGGCGTGCAGCGGCGTGACATGCGAAGCGATCAAAAAGTCGGGGGGCGGCGATTTCTCGTAGAGTCCGCCACTGACCATCGCCCGCGCGCCCTCGATCAGCTCCTCGGCCGGCTGGGCGATGAGAACGAGCGTGCCCGACCAATCGCTTTTCAATTCGGCCATTACTTTGGCAACGCCGACCAGAAAGACGACATGGGCATCGTGCCCACAGGCGTGCATCACGGGCACGAGCGTGCCGCTGGACGACGTTCCCGTCGCGCGGCTGGCATATTCCAAGCCCGTTTCTTCCAAGACCGGCAGCGCATCCATATCGCTGCGGAACATCACGACCGGCCCCGGACCGTTTTTCAAAATGCCGACGACGCCCGTCTTGCCGATTCCCGTGTGCGTTTCATAGCCGAGCTGCTTGAATTCCTTTGCGACGAGCGCCGCCGTTTGCACTTCCTGAAAACCAAGCTCGGGATGCAAATGCAACTGCCGAAACATCTCAAGCAGCCGTTTCTCGTCCTGATCGACAAGCGTACGAACCTTGGTGGCGAGTTCTGTTTTATTCTTATCATCCGCCAGCGCGCTTTTTCGAAGCGCTGGCGTTCCCACGAGAGCGACGATGATTATGCCAGCCGCGAGAAGGTTCACTCGGCCAGGAAAGGGGAATCGCATGGTCATCTCGCAGTGATAGTGCAGATTTATTTAGCTTCGGCCGCCGGCTGCCGTTTTTGGGCAAACATCCAGTCCCACATTTCCGCCGTCGCGTAGGCTGGTGTCCAGCTGGCATGGCCGACGCCGGGCAGCTCGGTATAGCGCGGCTCCGGCTTAACGCCGGCCTTCTTCAGTGCTTCGATCATGTCGCGAGAGCCGGCCACGGGCACGGTCGGATCCTTTTCGCCATGAAAGGCCCAGATCGCGACGCCGTTCATCTTGGCGGCATCGGCGACTGGCCACATGCCGCAGACGGGGACAGCGGCGGCAAAGCGGTCGGCGTGTTTCGCGAGCAGCCCCCATGTGCCGATTCCCCCCATTGATTGGCCCGTTACATAAATGCGAGTCCGATCGGCATTGGTTTCCTTGACGATCGAATCGAGCGCTTCGAGCAGCTCCGGGAGGACCACTCGCGCTTCCGTGCCGCGGCGCGAGGGGCCTTCCACCCAACGGGCCGTTTTGCTATCGCACGACGGGGCCATCACAATGCACGGATGCTTTTGCTGCATTTCTGCACTTGCCAATATGTTTGCCGCGGCGGTGTTGCCGCCCGAGCCATGCAAACAGAGTACGAGGGGCAGCTGTTCGCCTACGCTCGGGCGCTTGGCCGGGATGAACAAGCTGAATGGCAGCGTTTGTCCGTTCGTCGCCCGAAATTCGCGCCTGGTGAAGGTGTCGTTAGCGCCCCCGGGACGCCGCGCGGCCTTTTCCTGGCCGGCGGCAACCGCGGGCAGGAGAGCAAGGAGCAGCGTCAGCAGCGAGGATCGATGGAATTGCATGGTGGGAATTGCCTGGTTCGAGTAGCGCATATTGATGCGTCTCATCCGAGAAGCGACAAGGTCTTTTTTGTTACAGAGTTACCGGGAGGCTGACGCCTCCCGCTCGCCTTTTTGTTGGATACTTTTAGGCTCTGTTTGAAAAGTAGTTGTATTAGAGAAAGCCATCCAGCTTCGACCCGGCTCGTCCGTGTTTTGCTTCGCAAAACACAGCCACACAGGACGTTCCCAAACAGAGCCTAGTTTTTGCTGGCGGGGCGGGCAGTGACCTGGCAACTGGGATCGGCGGGTGTCGGATCACCGATGACATCCACCGGCTGCGTGAACAGATATTTCCACACCGCTTCGTGCAGGAATTTTCCGGAGTCGTCTTTCACCGCCGAGTTGCCGGGCGTCACGGAGCCATGCGCGCGGTTGGCGTCGTTCTTCACGTCGGCGCTCGTAATCAGCCGGCGGGTATTGCCAAACGGCGGCTGCGCCTGGTCGACATTCACAATTGGACCGAATTTGTTGAGGCCCAGCAGTTCCCACGACCTGCAGTAGTGATTTCCCGTCCAGCCGCCATCGAGCACGTGGCTGAAACCGAAAAAGCAGTTCGCTGGAGTCGCCGAGGGCAGGCCCTGCCACGTCTCGGTTTGGTCGCGCGGACCGCAGAACATGACGACGCGGTCCACGCGCTGATGAATGGCGAAGCGGGCCGCCGTGGTCGAACCGTGCGAGCTGCCGGAAATAATCACACGGTCCCAGCGCAGGCCTTGGCCATCCTCGCTCAGAAAATAGTCCCATCGTCCTTGCGGATTCTTCTGCGCGAGCCAGCGGACGAATTGGAACGCCCGCTCCTGCATGCCGTCGGGCTTGGGAATCGTCACCGCATCGCTGAAATCTTCGCCGGTCGCGGCCTCCAGGCGAATCTTGCCCAAATACTTGTCGTCGCCCGCCGGCGCCTGCCGCGAGAGCTTGCCGAACCAGCCGTTGGCGTAATGCACCTGGATCGCGTGGAGTCCAAAGCCGGAGACGCGCTCGAACAGTCCCGCGTTGTATCCCATCAGCCAGATCACGAGCTTGCCCTGCGGCGGCACGCGTGTATCGACTACCGCCCGCTCCAGATCGCTCGCCTTTCCTTGCTTGTTGAAAACGAAATCGATCTCTGCATGCTCCCGCGCTCGCGAATCCACCTCGCTCGCCCGCGCCGACAACTCATACCGCTGCGGCTGAGGATCGTTAAAGCTGAAGGCCGGTTCGGCGGCTGAAGGAGAATGGATTGGGCCGAGCAAGAGCAGGAAGCTCAATCCGCCAGTTATCTGCTGAAATGGTTTCATGATTTGACACTCTGAGTCTTTGAGGCGATCTATCGTATGGCAACTTCTTGGGACGTGGCAGTCCACTCAAGGCAATGCTAAATTCGGCGTCGGTGACGTTCTGCGCGGCCCAATGGTTGAGGACAACAAAATGTTTCCATGGCTTCTGAAGCATATCGCATCCGTTGTGCTCTTGCTCGCAGGCTCTCGTTGCTATGCCGCCGACGAAACTTGGCAGCCGCTCTTCAACGGCAAAGACCTGAGCGGCTGGGTGATCGTGAATGTTGCGCCGAGCACGTTCACGGCAAGGGACGGCATGATCGTGAGCACGGGTGTGCCGACGGGGACGCTGCGGACGGAGCGGATGTACGAGAATTTCATCATGGAAGTGGAATGGCGGCACATGCAGGAGAAGGGGAACGCGGGCGTGTTCATTTGGGGCGACCCGATCACGCACGTGGGGCAGCCGTTTTCGCGGGGCATCGAGGTGCAGGTGCTCGACGGGCGGAACAGCGACGTTTATACGAGCCACGGCGACGTGTTCAGCATCTGGGGCGCGAAGATGACGCCCGACCGACCCCATCCCAAAGGTTCGGAACGCTGCCTGCCGAGCGAGCAGCGCTGCAAGCCATCACCCGAATGGAATCATTACCGCATCACCTGCAATAACGGCGTCATCAAGCTCGCAGTCAACGGCAAAGAAGTTTCCGGCGGCAGCGCCTGCCGGCCGCGCAAGGGCTATATCTGCCTGGAGTCGGAAGGCTCGGAATGCCACTTCCGCAATTTGAAGATTCAGGAACTGCCTTCGACAAATCCTGCGCCCGACGAAATTGCGCAGGAATATCGCGGCTTCGTGCCGATGTACACCGGCATCGATCTGGCCGGCTGGCGGCAGACCGAAGGCCACGCCGGTCACTGGCGGCCTAAGGATTGGATTCTGCAGTACGATGGCAAGAGCGAAGCCAAAGAGCCCAAGGAAAAACACTTGTGGACGGCCAAGGAATACGGCGATTTTCAGATGATCGTCGATTGGCGGCTGCTTAAGGAGAACGCTAAGAGGAAGAGCTATCCCGTCGTTTTGCCAAGCGGTGACGACAAGCTCGATGAAAAAGGTCAGCCCGTGATGCAAGAGGTCGATGACGCCGGCAACACGGGCATTCTGCTTCGCGGCAACGAAGACGCGCAGATCAATATCTGCTGCTATCCGGTCGGCTCCGGCGAGGTGACGGCCTTTCGCACGAACAAACAGCTGCCCGCCGAAGTTCGCGCTGCCCTGACGCCCAAACAGCGGGCCGATGCGCCGCTGAATTCCTGGAACCGCTTCGAGATTACGCTGCAAGGCGACCGGCTGACCGTCGTGCTGAATGGCAAAGAGATCATTACGAAGGCCCAGCTTCCCGGCCTCGCCGCCCGCGGCCCCATTGGCCTGCAGCACCATAACGAAGTGGTCGAGTTCGCCAATCTGTTTATCCGGGAAATCTAGCTGTTCTTAGCCGGGACCAAACCTGGTCCCGGATGCTGACACATTAATCGAAAAGTATTTGCAACGCTCCGGGACCAGGTTTGCTCCCGGCTAACATGAGCATAGTCATGCCCAAATCTACCGATATCCGCCTGAAAGGCGTTTCAACCGAAACCGAGCGCATCGAATACCGCTCGCCGATCAAATTCGGCGGCCGCGTCGTTACCGACGTGGTGCTCGCGCATGTGAAAGTCGAAGTGGAAACGGCGAGCGGCCGCCGCGCCCTCGGCCTGGGCTCGATGCCGATGGGCAATGTCTGGGCCTGGCCCAGCAACGTCGTCACGCCGCCGCAATCGCTGGAGGCGATGCTCGAATTCGTCAATCAGTTCGCTCGCGCGGTTGGCGATTACGAGGGCAGCGGCCATCCGCTCGACATCACGCAAGACTTGGCCCGGCAGCACAGCACAATCGCGGCTGCAATCGTCAAAAAGCTGGGGCTCGGCGAAGCGATGCCGAAGCTGGCAGAGCTCGTCGCCGCCAGCCCGTTCGAAGCGGCGATTCATGACGGATATGGCAAAGCCCTCGGCGCGAATTCATATAACCTGCTCGGTGCGGAGTTCGCGAATCACGACTTGGAACATTATCTAACGCCCGAATTCCGCGGCGAATATCTCGATCGCTATACGCTGCGGCAGCCGAAGGCCAAAATGCCGCTTTATCACCTGGTCGGCGCGCTCGATCCGCTGACCGAGGCCGACATCAATCAGCGGCTGAACGACGGCCTGCCCGAAGCGCTCGGCGACTGGATTGTCATGGACGGCCTCACGCACCTGAAAATTAAGCTCAATGGCGACGATTTGCCGTGGGACGTGGCACGCGTCGTTGGTGTGGAACAGGTCGCCGGGCAGGCGCAGGCTTCGCAAGGCGTGACGCAGTGGCACTACTCGCTCGATTTCAACGAAAAGTGTTCGGGCGTTGAATACCTGCTCGATTTTCTTAACCAACTGCGCGAAAAATCGCCCGCCGCGCTGGGCCGCGTGCAATACATCGAGCAGCCGACGCACCGCGATTTGAAAAAGCATCCCGAGAACAAGATGCACAAGGCGGCGGCGATCAAGCCGGTCGTCATCGACGAATCACTCGTCGATCTGGAAAGCCTGCAGCTCGCGAGAGAACAGGGCTACAGCGGCGTGGCACTGAAAGCTTGCAAGGGACACACCGAGGCTTTGCTGATGGGGGCCGCGGCGCAGAAATACAATATGTTCCTGTGCGTCCAGGACCTCAGCTGCCCCGGTTTTTCGTTCTTGCATTCGGCCAGCATCGCGGCGCGGATTCCGACGATCGCCGCCATTGAAGGTAACAGCCGGCAGTATTGCCCCGCGGGAAATCGCACCTGGGGAGAGGTTTATCCCAGCATGTTTCACATCACGGACGGAACGGTGGGCACCAGCGCGCTGACGGGCAACGGCTTGGGTTTTTGATGCGGCGCAGCAAATGCAATCAATATGCACTTGCCTTTCGTCGGCGATTGTGCTACAACCGCCAAAATGACACGCCCTCGCGCTTTCACCCTGGTTGAGTTGCTCGTTGTCATCGCCATCATCGGTGTGCTGGTGGCGTTACTTTTGCCGGCGGTGCAGATGGCCCGCGAGGCGGCTCGCACGTCGCAGTGCAAGAATCATTTGAAGCAACTCGGCCTGGCGGCGCATCAGTATCATGACGCGATGCGGCAATTACCCGCCGGCTGGATCGCGGATAAGCCGGAAGGCCTTCCCGGCTGGGGCTGGACGCCAGCTTTGCTGCCATATCTGGAACAACGAAACCTCGCCGAAAGCATTATCCAGCGCGATTTGCCGATTTCGAATTCATTGAATCAGCAAGCGCGCGAAACCGTGTTGCCGTTTCTGCTCTGCGCCTCAGACGGGCGGCCGAAGATCGTTACGATTTTTAGCGGCAAGAATGCGGGCGACGAGGAAGGAGCGTTTGCCGCGAATATCGAAGTGGGTACGCCGCTCTTCCGCCTCGCCCGCAGCAACTATGTCGGCGTGTTCGGCATTTCTGAGGTCGAAGAAGCGCCGGACGCGGGGGAAGGCGCGTTCTATTTTTGCAGCCGGGTTCGGTTCGCCCAAATCACTGATGGGCTCAGCAACACATTTCTCGTGGGCGAGCGGGGAACGAAGCAGGGCCATTCCGTGTGGGCGGGCGTCGTGCCGGGGGCGAATGAGGCGATGGAGCGCATCGTCGGTCTCGGCGATCACGTGCCGAATGACCCGCATCATCACTTCGACGACTTCTCCAGCTTTCACCCGGGTGGCGTCCATTTCCTGTATGGCGATGGTAGTGTCCAGCGGATTAATAACACGATCGACGTGAACGTCTATCAAGCGCTCTGCACGATTGCCGGCGGCGAAGGATCTCAATCTCCCTGACCCCTATCTCCTGGCCCCTGGTTCCTATAATGGAGGCATCCATCCCTCGCCTCGCAAGAAGCAACGAGCCTGCATGTCCACCAGCCCCGTCCGCCCCTCCACGCTCCGCCAGCTTCGCGAGAGCGGCTGGCAATCGAAATCGGTCAAACGCGAAATTCACGATAATTTTCTCGCCGCCCTCGCGCGCGGGGACGAGCTGTTTCCCGGCATCGTCGGCTACGACAGCACCGTGATTCCGGAAATCAATCTCGCGCTGCTCGCGGGCCACGATCAACTGTTTCTGGGCGAAAAGGGACAGGGCAAGAGCCGTTTGATGCGGTCGATCGCCCGTTTTCTCGATGCCGAAGTGCCGTATCTGGATATTCCGGGCGTCGCGGTTCATGAAGATCCGTTGAAACCCATTACCACGACGGCAAAACAGTTCGTTGCGGAACATAGCGAAGATCAGATTCCGATCGCGTGGTGGAAGCGCGAAGATCGCTATGCCGAGCGCCTCGCTCCGGGAACCAAGTTTGCCGACATCATCGGCGAAATCGATCCGGCCAAGCTCATGGGCGGCGCGAGCATGGCGGCGGAAGAGGCGCTGCACTTCGGGCTGATTCCGCGGATGCACCGCGGCATTTTTGCGATCAACGAGCTGCCGGAGCTCGATGAGTTGGTGCAGGTCGGCCTGTTCAACATCCTCGAAGAGCGCGACGTGCAAATCCGCGGTTACCCGATCCGCTTCGATATCGACGTGCTGATTCTTTTCTCCGCCAACCCGGCGACTTATAACCGCAGCGGCAAGGTCATCCCTCAGCTCAAGGACCGCATCGGCAGCGTGATCCACACGCACTATCCGCTCGAGCGCGACCAGGGGATCGAGATCATGGACCAGGAGGCGGGAATCGACCTCGGCGGCGATTGGCCCGTCGTTGTCCCCTACTTCATGAAGCAGCTCATCGAGCAGATCACCGTACAGGCCCGTAAATCGAAGTACATTGATCAAGCGTCGGGCGTTTCGGCCCGGTTCAGCATCGCCAACTACCGCACGATGGTCGCAAGTGCCCGCCAACGCGCGGTGCTCCTCAACGAAAAACCCGCCGTCCCCCGCATCAGCGACCTCGGCCACATCTACAGCAGCTCGCTGGGAAAACTCGAGCTCGACCTGATGGGCAGCCACCAGATGTCCGAGCGGCAGGTTCTCGACGCCGTCATCGCCGAGGCCATCGGAGTCGTCTTCCACGAATACGTCGAGGAGCACGGCCTCGCCGAAATCGCCGAAATCTTCGGCCGCGGCGTCAAAATCGAAGTCGGCGACATGCTCCCCAGCCAACACTACGCCGACCGCCTCAAACGCGTCCCACCCCTCTGGGACAAAGCGTTCGAGGTCAACGCCTCCGGCGACGCCGCCATTCGAGCCTCGTGTGTCGAGTTTGTGTTAGCGGGACTCTATGCGATGGAGAAGATTTCTCGCGGCCAGCAACATGGGCGGATGGTGTATGAGGTGGGATGACCAATGTCGCGCCGCCGAGCATCTCACGTTGGCGAACCTAATGGCGAATTGCGGATCCAGTGACAGGAGGGACCTGTAAGCAGAGAATGGATACTATTCCGCGACGCATCTCCTCTCCGTGCCTCTGCGCCTCTGTGTGAGATTCCTCTCCTCGGCGACAATGCCTCACACAGAGCCACGGAGGCTCAGAGGACGAACTGTGATAACTCGGTAGCGCAGAATCTATGATCCAATTCCCCTTCGGCTACCTGCTCCTGCTGATTCTCGTCCTGTTGTCAAATGCAACTACGGCTGCCGAACCGCTGGCCTCGCGCATCGATCGTATCGAAACCCGCCTGCTTCCAGCCGTTCTCGTCACGGGCGAGATGCCACAAGAGTTTCGCCTCGCGGAGCGAATGCGGTTTTACAAAACGCCGGGGATCAGCATCGCCGTCATTCAGAACGGGGCGATCGAGTGGGCTCGCGGCTACGGTGTCCTGATGGCGGGAACGTCGAACCCGGTCACGCCGGAGACGATTTTTCAGGCGGCGTCGATCAGCAAGCCCGTGGCGGCGTTGGTTGCCTTGCGGCTCGTCGAGCAAGGCAGGCTCAGCCTGGATGAGGATGTGAACGCCAAGTTAACGACCTGGAAGCTGCCCGAAAATGAGTTCACCAAGGACCACAAGGTCACATTGCGCTGGCTGTTAAGTCACCGCGCTGGCTTGACCGACGGGGCCGGATTTTCGCCTGCCGCGCCAGCGGAGTCGCTGCCGACGCTCAAAGACATTTTGGAAACCGGTAAATGGACTCCCAAGCCGATCCGCATCGCCATGGAGCCTGGCAGCCGCTTTCGCTATTCGGGCGGCGGCTATTGCCTGATGGAGCAATTGATGGAGGACGTAACTGGCAAACCATTTCCGGTTCTCGCCCGCGAACTTGTTTTTGAGGCGCTCGGCATGACCCATAGCACGTTCGAGCAACAGCTCTCCCCAGAGAAGGCCTCCACCGCAGCCGTGGGTCACTTGGCTAACGGCCAGCCGCTGCCTCAAAAGTGGAACCTTTACCCAGCCACCAGCGCGGCTGGACTCTGGACGACGCCCACCGATCTGGCGCGGTTTGTCATCGAAATCCAAAAAGCCCACGCTGGCCAAGCGACGAAAACGCTTTCACCAAAGCTGGCAGCCGCAATGCTCACCCCGCAAGGCCGTCCAGACGACCGTGAATCCCTCTTGATGAGCCGCATGGAATCCTTCCCCGACCACTGGCAACTTTCCCGCGGCCTCGGCTGCGGGCTGATCGGCCGCCCTCCCGCCCGCTTCTTCCACACCGGCAGCAATCCCGGATACCAGTGCGAACTGCACGGGTATTTGGAAGGCGGCCAAGGCGCCATCGTCATGACCTCCGCTGCTGAAGGCTGGCGGCTGGCCCGCGAAGTCCTTTGGGCCATCGCCCTTGAATACAGCTGGCCTGGCCACGACTACGAACCTGAGGTCAAGGAAGCGAAGTAAGTGGTTTGCGGCGCCTCTACTTCGCCGCATCCCGCCAGATCCAGCGCATGGCGTCGGGAAAGAGCGCGGTGCCGTGCTTGCTGCTGTGGACGCCTTCGCCGAAGACGAACTTGTGGTCGTAGCCTTTGTCTTGCAGCGCGGCGGCCATCGCCTTATTCGCTTCGGGCCAACTGCCGAACTGGTTCACAATGTCGTTCGCTCCGTCCTGCTGAAACATGCGGATCGGTTTTTTTGGTGAGTTCCGCACCAGCTCCGGATATTTGTTGCCACCGCGGATGTTCGTGAAGCTGCCGACCGTGGTAAAGCACTTGCGGAACTCGTCGGGCCGCTCCCAGCAGACCGTGAAGGCGCAGATGCCGCCAGAGGAGCTGCCGGCGATGCACCGCTCGTCGGGATTTTTCGTCAGGTTGTACTTTTTGCCGACCTCGGGCAGGATCTCTTCGAGCAAGAATCGGGCATAGAGATCGCTGAGCGTGTCGTACTCCACGCTGCGGTTTCGCCGCGAAGGCGCTTTGCCGTCTTTCCGCTTCTGCGGCTCTTCGCCCGGCTTCAGCGGAATATCCCCAGGCTGAATGAAGATGCCGATCGTCACCGGCATCTCTTTCTTGTGGATCAAGTTATCGAACACCTTCGGCGCTTCATAGCCGATCCCATCCTGCCCCACATAGACGCAGGCCGGCTTGTTTCCATCATATTGCTTTGGGACATAGACCCAATAATCCCGCACGGTCCCGGGATAGATTTTGCTTTCGTTCCACGAGTATTTCGTCACCTCGCCCTTGGGCACGCCCGGCTGCTCCTTCGAATCCGGCCCAGGCACATACTGATCGTCCGGCGAGGGCGTTTTTTCCTTTTTCTGTTGCGCCACAGCCGCCGAAGTGGTCAAGACGACGGCCAGAGGGAACAAGAGAGTGAGTTGCTGGAGCAGTCGAAACATGGCAGGCGTTCCTGGAGTGAAGAACGGGCGGGTCGGTTGCGGCGCACTGGAATGGATTTCCAGTGCCCGCCTATCATCGCTTGTTCCCAAGCCGTAAACCAGCCTTGGTCAGTCGCTTTTGCTTGCCAACTGTCCGCGAACCCACACCTCGCCTAAGCGGTCCTCGTGTTGACCGCTTAGGATGATGGCGCGGCCGTTTGCCGCTACTTGAATGTGAATATGCTAAACGATGATGCAGCTTTGCTGGACCGCTTCGAGCAGGCGGCCGTATCCGCCGATGAGTGGCACCACCGCGAGCACATCAAAGTCGCTTACTTGCTTTTGTGCCGATATCCGTTCGAGCAAGCGGTTGGCCGGATGCAATTGGGATTGCAAACATTAAACAAAGCCCACCAGGTTCCTGATGAGCCGGGCCGCGGTTATCACGAGACCAGAACGCAGGCATGGATGCGCTTGGTCCGATTCGAGTTGTGGAAATCAGGGAGCAGCGAATCAGCCGATGCCTTCTTCGCGCAGCACAGCCAGACGCTCTCGAAAGATGCGCTGTTAGGTTATTACTCGAGCGCGCGACTGTTGAGCAGAGAGGCCAAACGGATGTTCCTCGAGCCAGATCTGGCGCCACTGCCCGAAGCCCAAATCAGCTTTGGTTGAGCCGGGCCTGAATAGCTGGCAGCTATTTTGTCAAAAGCCAATCGATCACGCGGCCAAATAGCGCCTGCATGCCTTCTGGCGAGCCCTGCGCTTCGCCTTCCTTGCGAAAGCCGTGATCCGCTCCCTCGATTCGTTCTGCGACCAGATCGCGCCCCGCCGCGCGCAGCTCCGCGACAAGCACGTCGTGACCCGCCGGCGGCACCGACGCATCAAGCGTCCCAGCCGCTAAATACACGCGCGCTTTGCTCTTGAGTAGCTCCGCCGTGACGCTCGTTGCCAGAAACGATGACCAGCGCCGATACGGATGCCCCATCCACATATCGGCTGTGCTCTCCGGGTTTTTTTGAACCGCGGCCCAGTCCTCGTAAAACTTCTCTAGACGTTTGGCGGCATCGCCCGGCTGATCCTCCGGCCTCGATTTGGCGCGTCCTTCGGCCAGGCTGAACAATTGTGTCGGCCCGCCGCCGGCGAGACTCGCTACGTGCGTTACTTCGGGAAATTCGGAGGCCATCCGGGCCGCCACGATGCCACCTTCCGAATGTCCCATGATCAGCGTTCGCGTGCGATCGATTTCCGGTAACGTCCAGACGGCTTTGAGCGCCGCCGCGTTCGCCTCGGCCCAGCGCGGCAGCGTGTGTTCCTTGAGAAATTCTTCTGACGCTCCTTCAGCACCACCGGGACGCTTTGCCGTATCGGCAAATTTGACCCCCGGCTTCTCCACCGCCAGGATGCGCACGCGACCCTTTGCTGCATTGTGCAGCAGGTTTTGCTGACCGCCAAAAATCATCTCTCCGCGCTTTTGCCATAGCGACTGGCAGCCAGAGCCCTGAATGATCAAGGCCACCGGCAATTTTAAGTCGGATGACCCACCCGGCGGCCGCGAAAGATAGAACGTAATCGTGCGTCCCAGCGAATCCGTGGTCGTGTAGCGCTGAAACGGTATTCGCAGTTCCTCCGGATCGAGCTTAGCCTGCGGTTCGCTCGCAGCATTGATCCAGAGTGTGACCAATAAGCAAGTAGGAAGGATCGACATGCTGGCCTCGTCAAAACCATAAGATGCATCAGGGACTCTCGCCAATAAGTTGCCTGTAGTTATCAATTCTTGCCAGCAAAATTGCGATCCATTTGCCAATTCCTTACGATGTTAAACTGCCTTCTCCCTTCCATCCCTCCCCAGGACCTCTGCCCCATGTCGCGAACCCTACTCTTATCCCTGCTGGCCGTGACTATCGCGCATTCCAGCGCTTTTGCCGCGGACGCTCCGGAAGTTGTCATGCTGTGGCCAGCGGGCGCGCCGACGCTTCAAGGCGCGAACGAAAAGGAAATCACGACGTCGGAAAATGTGAAGCCGGGGGACCGGATCAACTCAATCAAAAACGTTCACAACCCATCGATTGAAGTCCGCTTGCCGCCGCCCGACAAAGCCAACGGCACGGCGATTATCGTCGCGCCGGGTGGTGGACACCGGCAGCTGGTGTGGGGTTCCGAAGGCACGGACATCGCCGACTGGCTCAACAAGCTGGGCGTGACGGCCTTTATCTTGAAATATCGCCTGGAGCAGACGCCCAATTTCAAATACACGGTCGAGGGCGAGGCCTTGCAGGACACCCAGCGGGCGGTTCGCATCGTCCGCGCTCGCGCGAAGGAGTGGAAAGTGAATCCAGAGCGTGTGGGCATTCTCGGTTTCTCAGCCGGAGGAGCGCTGGCGGCGTTGGCAAACGTCCGGTTTGATCGCGGCAACTCGTCCGAAGTCGATGAGATTGATCGACAAAGTGACCGGCCGGATTTTGCCGGTCTGGTATATCCCGGCTGGCGACCCATGGACATCACTGCGCCGAAAGACGCCGCGCCGGCGTTCCTGACGAGCGCTGGCCTCGACGACGCTTCCCATGCGAAGGCATCGATCGATTTCTACAACTCGCTGATCGCCGCGAAAGTGCCCGCCGAGTTGCACATTTACGGCCACGGCGGCCACGGCAAGGCGATCAATGCCCGCGGCGGCATCCCGTTCGGCACGTGGCACATCCGCTTCGAGGAATGGCTGACGGACTTGGGATTGCTTAAAACGAATTGAAGTAAGATTGGTGCTCTAGGAGGGCGAAGCTCCTGCTGAGCCTTAGCTTCGTACGGCTTCATGGCTCGGCGGGAGCCTCGCCCTCCCGAGTCGAATGCAGAAAGCACTTCGCTGGCCACAAGCCACCGGTGCGCGGTTGCAGAATGGCAATAAGGTGGCCGGCCTCGTCGAGGGCCGCCGCTTCGTCGGCCTGAAGATTCCAGCGATTCTGAATCGGCTGGCCTCGCGTCAGTCGCGCCTGCTCCGCTGGCGAGACAACGGTTTGCGGCATCTGGCTGACTGCAATTGCCGGGGAAAGCAGGCACGCTTCAATGGAGGGCAATGTAAGGGAATCAACGGCGATGGCAGATTGCACACTAAAGACACCGATCGCCTCGCGGCGCAGACTCGACATCACCGCTTCAGTTCCCAGTGCCCGCGCCAGATCGCGGCCGAGCGAGCGGATATACGTTCCGCTTCCGCAATGCACACGCATTTCCAACTCTGGATAGTCGTAGCGCACGATTTCGAGCACATGAATCTCCACCGGGCGCGGCGCCAACTCGACCTCCTGGCCGCGCCGCGCAAGTTCGTAGGCTCGCTGGCCGCCGACTTTAAGAGCGGAGTAAGCGGGAGGCGTCTGGCAGATCGTCCCTAAGAACTGCGGCACGACATCATGGATCTGCTGCCTGGCTGGTACAGCGGCACTGGCAACTTCAATGACATTGCCCTCGATGTCCTCGGTGTCACTGCTCTTGCCAAGCAGGAACTTGGCCAGGTACGTCTTGGACATTCGTTGGACATATTCGATCAGTCGCGTCGCCTGGCCGATAGCGACGACGAGCACGCCGGTTGCCAGCGGATCGAGCGTCCCCGCGTGACCTGCTTTGTGCGGCTTGACGAGTCGCTGCACCTGGTTGACGACATCGCGCGACGTCATGCCGGCCGGTTTGTCGATATTAAGCAGGCCGAACATTGGCGATGGAAAAACTATAGAGCTCACGAATTTCCTGCGGCGACTTAGCGGACAGATTTGTCAGGCGGCGGACAAGCTGATCGACATCAGGCACACCCATGCGGGCGAGCCGATGGAATTTTTCGTTCAGCAACGAAACGAGCTGACTGTTTTTTGAACGGGCGTGTCCCTCGGGATACATGACCAGTCCGCTGCTCAGCGTGCCGAGCCCGCGATGATCGATTTCCACGGTCGTCGGAATCCCGTCTGGATAATTGGCGTCGTACTCGGGTCCGCCGTGCCGAAAATCGATCCGCTGCATCAACTCCCGCGTCAGCGGTTGAAACAGCGCCGCGTCGTCGTAATCTCCAGGCAACAACATCAACCTTTTCCAACCCGACTCCTGGCCCCTGGCCCCTGCCCCCTGCTCTAACGCCTTCCGCAGCAGCGTCGCCACGATATAGACCATCGAATGATCGGCGCTCTGCCGCGTGCGCGGATCGCGCTTATGCGGATCGCCAATGATGCTGAACGCCGGCTCGTAGATCGTGATTCGAATCCGTTCGATGACCGCCGGATCGGCGAGCAACTGCGGATGCTTTTCGAGCAGTCCAATCAGCCCCGCGATTGCCCCGGCGGACTGGTGCTCATAAAGGCCGAGCTTGAAATGCATACCCATCACGGCAAAATCATCGCCGCTCGTTGTCAGTTCGAGATCGAACGGACTCGCGCCCGCTTCTGCCGGCGGCTCGAACAAGCAGAAGACCGCCTGCGGGTTGCGAAAAATATCCGCCGGACCGACAAAGCCACGCATCGCCCGCCGCATGGAGACGACCGCGACTTCCGCGCTGATCGCCGCCGAGGCCCCCTTACTGTCCGAAAGTTGTTCGCCATGCCGAATCGCCCGAAAAGGCACGTAGTGCGCAACAACCAGGCCTATCGCCGATTCGATCTGTTCCGCCGTCGCGCCGAGCACGCTGCCATAAACGGCTGCCGAAGCAATCGCCCCGTGCAGCACGTGATCGATCTTGTGATCCTTGAGTCCAAACACTTCCGCCAGTCGCCCCCGAATTTCGTCCAGGCAGAGCATCGCCAAGAGCGTTCGCCGGCCATCCCAGCCAGCAAGCTGCGCCGCAGCTAGGGCGACCGGGTAATAATCGTTGTGTCCAAACTCGCCGCGTTTCGCACCAGTTCGCGGGTTGTAGCCGAAATTGGTGCCATTAGCGTCCAGCTCGCGCACGGCCGAACTATTCGCGAGCACTGCTTTTTCCGGTGCGATGCGCATGGGGCTGCCGAAACAAGTTGGTCCCTGTGCTGCCGGATACTCGAGCGCCTCGTCGCGCAAAAGCTTCGGCGCACTGGCTCCCATCGCCAACGTCGCGACCGCGCACCCAACGCTGTCCAAATGGAATTGCTCGACTTTCGCCAAAACTGCATCGTCAGGCCGGCCGAGCTTTCCCGCCAGAAAATCGATGGCGTATTGGCCGATGCCACGGGCCTGATTCTCACGTCGCGAAAGCGTTAGGTAGTGTGAATTCATTGCCTGAACTATAAAGGAGCTATGGACTCCACCTCGCAGTTTCCCACGACGCGACTCCGCCGGCTGCGGTATCATCCGGCCGTGCGCAGCCTCGTGCGGCAGACGCGGCTTTCGCCTGAACGCTTCATTCTGCCGCTCTTCGCCCGCACGGGCAAAGGGGTTCGGCAGCCCATCAGCTCGATGCCGGGTCAGGCTCAGTTTTCGGTCGATCTAATTGGCGAGGAAGCCCGCGAAGCAGCGAAGCTCGGCCTGGGCGGCATTATTCTCTTTGGTATTCCGGCTGAGAAGGACGCACTGGGCCGCGATTCGTACAGTGACAATGGCATCGTGCAGCAGGCGATTCGCGCTGCGAAAGACGCCGCGCCTGAGCTGCTTGTGATTTCCGACGTGTGCTTTTGCGAATATACCGACCACGGCCACTGCGGCGTGATCGACGACCACACCGGGCGCATGGATGTAAACAACGACGCAACGCTGGAACTGCTCGGCAAACAAGCCGTCAGCCATGCCAAAGCGGGCGCTGATTTGGTCGCGCCCAGCGGCATGATGGACGGCATGGTGCGAGCGATTCGCGCCGCGCTCGATGCGAACCATTTTGCGCACTTGCCGATCATGAGCTACGCGGCCAAATACGCCAGCAGCTTCTATGGCCCCTTTCGTGAAGCCGCTGAAAGCACGCCCAAATTTGGCGACCGCCGAGCCTATCAAATGGACCCAACTGCCGGATCGGGTCAGGCGATGCGCGAAATCGAGCTCGACCTGGGGGAAGGCGCGGATTTGATCATGGTCAAACCGGCACTCGCCTACCTCGACATTATTCGACTGGCCGCTGATCGTTACCCGGGTGTCCCGCTCGCGGCCTACAACGTTTCGGGCGAATATGCGATGGTGAAGGCGGCCGCCGAGCGGGGCTGGATCGATGAGCGGGCTATCGCGCTCGAAACCCTCACCGCCATTACTCGTGCAGGCTCGAGCATCATCCTCACGTACTGGGCCAAAGACGTCGCCCGCTGGCTGGATTCCTAGCTGCCGCCCTGCGCTGGGATGCGGTGTATAATTCCTTGCTATGCCAAGTTTGCTTGAATCCGCGCCGGCGCCACTTCACGACCTGAAACCGTACAAGTCGCTCTCCAACGACGAGCTGAGCGCGCGGATCGAGGCCGTGCGGAAGGAATTCGGACCGCGGCTGTTAATCCTCGGCCATCACTATCAGCAAGATGAAGTCATCGCCCACAGTGATTTGCAGGGCGACAGCTATCAACTGAGCCAGATGGCGGCAGGCAGCAGCGATTGCCGCGTGATTGTGTTTTGCGGCGTCCACTTCATGGCCGAAACGGCCGACATTCTCGCGAACCGCCCGGAGAAATTGGCCGAGCGTGGCGGTGAGCGCGTCGGCGTAATTCTGCCCGACATGGCGGCCGGCTGCTCGATGGCCGATATGGCCGCAATTGATCAGGTTGAAAACGCGTGGCGCGAGCTGGGCGAAGTCATCGACACGAACGAACTCACGCCAGTGACGTACATCAACTCCGCGGCCAGTCTCAAAGCCTTTTGCGGACAGCATGGCGGGATCGTTTGCACGTCGAGCAACGCCCGAGCGGTTCTCGAGTGGTCATTCAAGCGAACCAAGCGTGTCTTTTTCTTTCCCGATCAGCACTTGGGCCGCAACACGTCGCTGAAAATGGGCATCACCAACACCCAGATGCCCGTCTTCGATCCGCATGAAAGTGACCTTGGTGGAAACACTGAAGCGGCAGTTCAGAATAGCCGCGTGATTCTGTGGAAGGGGCACTGCTCGGTACATCAGATGTTCCGCGCGGAACACGTAGCACTTTTCCGTCAGCGCTATCCGGGCATCAAGATTTTGGTGCATCCCGAATGTCCGCAGGAAGTGAACGACATCGCCGACGTCTCTGGTTCGACGAGCAAGATCATGCAAACCGTAGAAACCGCGTCGCCGGGAACGAAATGGGCCATCGGCACCGAACTGCACCTTGTTAATCGGCTGAAGAAACTACATCCCGAGCAGGAGATTCACTTCCTTTCGCCCGTCGTCTGCATGTGCGCCACGATGTATCGCATCGACCTGGCGCATCTGTGCTGGAGCCTGGAAAATCTCGCCAGCGGCCGGCCGGTCAACACGATCGAAGTCAATGACGACATCGCCCGCTGGAGCCTGGTCGCACTCGAACGGATGCTTGAAGTGAAGTAGGGTGCGTGGAGCGCAACGCACCTTCGGTCTTCATCGCACGGAAGGTGCGTTTCGTTCGGGTGCGCGAACTGCACGCACCCTACATGGTGAGAGCGAATTACCTTACCGGTAAGAACGCCGGCTGGTCGCTCGGTGGCGGAACGTCGATCACCGAACCATCCTTAAATGTCACGGTAATCTTCGCAACACGAAACTCTTCACTCGTCGCTGGTGAAGGCGGGCTAAGCGAGCCCGAGGTGACGGCGGTCACCGTAGCCCACCCCTTCGGCCCCTTGATATCAAACTCAATCTTCTCGCCCGAGCGGTCTGGATCTTCGTTCGTCTTGCGGCGAAACAGGTCGTCAGTTTCCAGCGAAGGTCCAATCGGCTGACCCAGCCGCTCGATGATATTTTTGTCAGTCGTCACCGCATCCAGAGACGTGCTATACACCGGCGCCAACGCCCTGGCCGTCATCCAATCGTTGGCGTCGGGGCGAGCGGTCACGGTTGGCAGCTGAATCGCCTTCGGCATTTCCTCGATGGCGGTTTGAACGCGAGCGCGCATCAGAAACAGGCCGAAGGGGAGGCCACCGCAGCAGCAGAGTAAGGACATCCCCACCACGACGAGCACGACAAGCAACGTCAGATTGGGGCCGCGGCCCGCAGGTTGTTGCGGTGTACTCATCCAGATCGTCCCCGCGAAACATCGGACCAGAGCCGGACACCCTCACGACGACGGCGCGATGCAGCGGGCTTATTTCTTATCCACTTTGCGGCAATACGCGATCTGTTCGGCAACCGTCTTGATCCGGTCTTTCATCGACTTGCTGTCACCAGCTGTGGGAGCGGCAGATTCCGGCTCAGGAGTCGATTCTTCGGCAGCAGGTTCTTCGGCAACAGCGGCAGGTTCTTCCGCTACGGGGGCCGAGGGAGCAGCCGCTGGCGCAGCGCCGGCCGACTTGCCGCGAGCCATGGCCAGAATTTGCTCCATGCTCATGCCTTTGCCGCCGGCAGGAACTTTGCCGGCTGGCGCGCTGGCGGCTGCCGGAGCTGCTGGCTTGGCAGGCGCGGGGACCGACGCCTTGGTTCCCTCGCTGCCGCTTGCGGATGAAGCAGCCGCTGCCGCGCCGCCTTTGCCTCGTGCCGCGGCCAGGATGTCCGCCATGCTCATGCCCTTGCCGCCCGGCGGAACTTTGCCGGGAGCTGCCGCCGGCTTGGCTTCTGCGCCAGCAGTCGCGGCTGGCGCAGGCTTGCGAGCAGCCGCCAGGATTTCGGCAGTCGATTTCGGAGCGGCAGCGGCCAGCTTGGCCGCAGCCGCTTTTTCGCCGACGGGCTTTGCGCCGGCAGCTGGCGCTTTGGGTGATTCGGCCTTGGGGGCGGCGGCCTTATCTTTCTTAGACTCAGCGGGTTTTGGCGCCGGCGGCGGCACGACCGTCAAAAAAGCCGGATCGATATCGAACCAACCAATATTGTTGTAGCCGTCGAATTCGACGAGCGCCCGGCCGCTCATGTTTACCGTCTTCACGGCTCCAGTGAGACCCTTGAATCGCTGCAGCTCGGGCCGCGACAGATCGACGACGACATACTTATCCGTGTATTGCTTTTTGAGCTGTTCGATGTGATCGAAGATCATGGAGAACTCGCCTGGAAGTGGCCGCCGGATCGCCCACATTTTGCGGGCGGACTGAGCTTTGTTCAAGGGCCTTTGAGTTGTCCCTGTCTGGGGAACGGGCTTGGCGAGACTGTTTTGCTCAAAACAGGCTTCCGTAGCAGAGGCCTCTGGAACCCTGTTTGGTCCCGGTTGGAGACTTGCCTTCTGCTTGCTGTTTTTCGCGGTTTTATGGCGATCTGGCTAGCCTGGCCTGACCATGGCAATCCATTTGTCCGTTGCGACTGGCCAAAGATTCTAAAGTCGCTTGCCTTACTCATACGAAACTAACATTCGGAAGACGTGTGCTGCGACTTGCCTCGCGCGAGCTTGCAGCAAATGTTTTCAAGGGGGGAATCTGCTAAAGAGCGGCCAAGTGCCGCTTCTGCCGGGCTTTGCGCGCTGCTGACCCAACTCAGCGTGCGGGCTTCTGCCAGCATCTTCCCTCCGCCGTTCGCCACACGCCGAGTGTCGGCGGCCGAGGTTCCGGGTGAATTCCGGTTAGGCAGGTTGTATGACCTGCCCGAATTCCGCGAATTCCGCCGCTAGCCGGACGCTTTGGTTGCCGATGTTGACTGTAGGCGCGGTTCAGAGGGATCTGAGCCAAGCCTCACCAAGCCCAGGAATACCAGCCCCAACCCAGCAGTTTGTGCTCGTCCGGCGATTTGACCCACTGCCGGCGAAGGACCGAGACCAAGTCGGAACGTGCACAGACGGGGGCCCAAGCGACGCACGCGGCATCCTCACCGTGGGCGAAGCGGCAACGAATCAAAGCGAGTGAACTGGAGAGCCTGCGATGAAGGTCTTCACTACTGGACAGGTCGCGAAGATCTGTAAAGTGGCCCCCCGCACGGTGAGCAAGTGGTTCGATTCCGGTCGCCTGAAGGGCTACCGCATTCCCGGATCACAAGACCGTCGCATACCGCGCGAATATCTGATTAAGTTTCTCAAAGAGCACGGGATGCCCCTCGGCGACCTCGAAGACGAGGCTATGGCCAAGGTGCTGATCGTCGCTCAGGATCAAATCCTGATTGAAAACCTGCGGCGCGAGCTGCCCCTCGAACGTCAGTTCAAAGTGGGCGTTGCGGCCAGCGGATTCGAAGCCGGCATCCAAGCCGAAAGCTTCCACCCGGATTGCATCATTGTCGATTTCTCGATCGGCAAGGTGGAAGCGCTGCAGATTTGCCAGAATCTGCGGAAGAACGTCGATTTTTCCGAGACGATTCTGATCGCTCTTCTGCCGGACGACGGCAGCCCGCTGAGCTTCGATCGCTCGACGATCAATGAGACGTTCAAGAAGCCCTTCGACGCCAAGCTGCTTGCCGAACGCCTCCGCACGCTGATCGGCGCTCGCAAAGAACTGGTTTAATCCAGCCAGGAACCGCCAGCCCAGCGGAACCTGAAACTGCCAGTTAGCTTAATCACGAAATCAACCCGCCGCGGAAGACCCCCGCGGCGGTTTTTATTTCTTGAAGGCCGATCTGCCTCGTACAGGTTATTTCTTCGTGCCCTTCACAGGTTCGGCCGCGGTGGCGGTGAGCCGATGCTTCTCGGCGTCCACGACGGAAATGGTCAGCTTGGAGCCTTTGTCGGTGAAAGCCGTCGCGGGAAGAACCTGCAGGATTCGCCCATCGCTGGTTTCGATGTCTTTGATCGCCTTGGGAAGCTGGGCGTCGGGGTCGAACGCGAACGTATAGGTATAGGGCGGCTTGCCGCCTTCGATCCAGGCCGCCACCGCCGTCGCACTGCTATCCGCGGATACGCTGAGCGTGGGGGCCGACATTTTCAGCGTCGGCCCCGAGCTCGCTGTCCCAAAGTAAAAACCCAAAATCGTTCCAAACACGCCGATGAGAACGGTCAACACCTCCTTGGCGCGGACGAAGCCTTCCTTCGTCGCTTCGCCGCCGAGCAGCGCTGCCGTCGTCAGGACGACAGCAATCAGCATCGTGCCGAGAGCCAGGATGAATGTGATGAGTCCGCGGGCGTAATCGTTGTTGGCCAGTTTGTCGAAAAGTGACGAACCCGCTGCAGTGATGTTTGCACAAATCACCCAAAAGCCAATCGCTACTATCAAAAAAATGCCGATCGCCGCCAGAGGCGCAAGAGCTGCATTCAGCGCATCGAGCGCGACTCTCACTTTCCCCGCCCAATCCTGTTCTTTCATTTCGGGGGAGATGCGGAACGCCGCGACGGAATCTTGCAGGCGCTGGATCGCTTCGTCGTCGGCTGCCCGCGTGTTGGCAATCGCGCCGGCCCCAGCCGCGGCGCCGAGCGCGCCGGGCGCAGGAATGGATTCGGCCGCAGTCCGCGCTAGAGCCGCCTTTTCCAAGGCCCCCTGGGCTGCTTCACTGACCGACTTCACGTTGGCCGATTTGACGGCTTCGCTGAATTCCTCGGCAGCTTTGTGCGCCTTTTCATGAGCTGCGGTAACCGCGGACTGCGCAGCTTGCAATTCAGCCTCGGATGCAGGCGGCGCTTTTTGACGCAGCGCCAGCAAGTCATCGGTTTTCGATCGGGCCGCCCGCGCGGCATCGAGCGCATGCTGCGCCAGGCGCTCAACCTTTCTGATTTCCATAATGCACGCTCATGATGTCTCGGCCTTTGAAATCGCCTGCCCGGGGGGCGTTTGCCCTCTTGGTTTCGGGCAGTGTAGCTGGCTGGGGGGTGATCGTCCAGCAAATGCTTCACTAAAATCCTGCAATGGCTCAGGACCTTTCTCATTTCGACGACCAAGGCGCAAGCCGCATGGTCGATGTCGGCGAAAAGGCCGTCACGCGGCGGGTGGCTCGAGCGAGCGGGCGCGTCCGCATGCAGCCGGCGACCTTGGCCCGCATCAAGAATCGTGACCTGAAAAAGGGAGATGTGCTCGAGGTGGCACGGCTGGCGGGCATTATGGGTGCCAAGCAAACCAGCGCCTTGATACCCCTTTGCCACCCGCTGGCCATCGACTCGGTAACGATCAACTACGCATTTCCTGATGATTCAAGCATCGCAATTGAGGCCGAGGTAAGTGTGTCTGCAAAAACGGGCGTGGAGATGGAAGCTTTGACAGCCGTAACTATTGCCGCTCTCACCATTTATGACATGTGTAAAGCGATCGACCGCGCCATCAGCATCGAGCGGGTTCAACTGGAAGAAAAGTCGGGCGGCAACAGCGGTCACTTCACCCGTGAACTCTAAGGCGACGTTTGCGGTTATTCTGGGCGGGCCAGTTTCGGGTCCATTTGCCAGCTAGTTCAACGCTCAATGGCTATAGTCGCCACTACCGCTGCGTCGCACGCTCCAGCCAGGCCGCCTGCCGACGTGCGTACGAAATTGTTTTCGCTGATCGCCGAAGAGCTCGCCGCGGTCGAGGCCCGCCTGGCGAGCGAACTCCGCAGCCCGTTTCCTTACGTGGATCAGATGGTGCGGTATGGCTGCATGCTCGGAGGCAAGCGCTTGCGGCCCGCTTTACTGTTGCTTTCGGCGCGGGCAAACAGCAGTCGCTGCTCAAACGAGCACATCGTTCTGGCTGCCGTCATCGAGATGATCCACACCGCGACACTCATCCACGACGACGTGCTCGATGGCGCACGGCTGCGCAGAAATCTGGCGACGGTTCACGAGCGCTGGGATACCGAAGCGAGCGTACTCCTCGGCGACTTTTTGTTCACACACGCTTTTTACCTCGCCAGCACGCTCGACAGCGTGATTCCCTGCCGATTGATCGGCCGCGCGACAAACATCGTCTGCGAAGGAGAGCTGCGGCAAAAAGGCAGCCGCGGAAATTTTGAACTTTCCGAAGCAGACTATTTGGGAATCGTCGAAGCCAAAACGGCAGAACTAACGGCGGTCAGCTGCCGGCTGGGCGGGGTTGTGGCCGGCGCTGACGAGGAAACCGCACAAAGCATGGACAATTTTGGCCGGAATCTGGGCATCGCGTTTCAGATCGCGGATGATCTGCTCGACCTGGTCGGCGATGAAGCGACGGCGGGGAAATCGCTGGGCAGCGACCTAGAGAAGCGAAAGTTGACATTGCCACTGATCCACGCGATTGAGCACACGAGCGCCAGCGACCGCGCCGCGCTGCGGGAACTTTTTGCCGATGGATGCAGCCCCGCGGCGCTATTGCCGCTATTGCGCCAATGCGGCAGTTTAGAATATGCCCACCATAAAGCTCTGGAGTTCAGCGATAGGGCTCGGCGGCAATTGAATTGCCTGCCGCCCACTGCAGCGCGGGAATCCCTATCGCAACTTTGCGATTTTGTCGTCTTCCGTTCGCACTAAATGCAGGCGCAACAGATTGAGCGCCTGTTTGGCCAGCCGCGGCTTCAAGATTTCCGGATGGCCGCCGAAGGCAACGTCTTTGCGAATCATTCCGCCTTCGTGCGCCAGCACGATATCGACATTGCCGGCTGCCCGGCCGGCCGCGTCAGGGGCGCCGTGCGGTCCAACGACCAGCACGTAGTCAGTGCCCGGCTGTTTGAGTCCTTCCTTCGCCATGAACTCTAGCGGTTCCGACTGCGATTGATCGGCCACAGGGTTGAGCCGCTGGAAACTGGCAAGCAGATCGAGGCCATGCTGATTGGGCAGAACGAGGCCATTTTTCCAGACGCCGTCTGTCGCCCCTTCGCTCAGCCAATGGCTCAATAGGCCACTCGTTCCCCATTCCACGACGGCCAGCGTTTGGCGACGCTCGCGCAGCAGTCGCACCACCGCCTCGTGCAGCTCATCCTCTTCATAGCCGAAGATCAGCTCCCCGAGGCACTCGTGAATGGTGTCGATGGTCGGCTGCATGCTGGCCCGCGCGGCCTCGGCGGTTTCGCCTTCGGCCGTGATCCGCAGCGTGATTGTCGCCAGGCTCACCGTGATGCCGACCAGCGGATAGCGCTGCCGGGCAATAAGGTCCGGGAGCATCGCTTCCAGGTCGCTCTCGCCGACTCCGAAACAACGGATGCGAAAGTGGGCGATCGTCTTTTGCGTGCCAAGCAAACCGCGGATCGGAGGCCCCACCGAAGCGGCCCACATCTCTTTCATCTCGGCGGGAACCTTTCCAGCACAGTGGGATCCGAAGCTTGGAATTCACGTGACTTGAAGTCGCGGC
>JADMIO011575595.1_pt1 | contig 55669 bp, 54 predicted proteins | sample 8958161 | NCBI WGS metagenome assembly JADMIO01 (sample SAMN16585339, study PRJNA669376) | soil metagenome | isolation source: Crop rotation soil | place: USA: Cullars Rotation, Alabama | collected 2011
GGCCGCGACTTCAAGTCACGTGAATTCCAAGCTTCGGATCCCACTGTGCTGGAAAATTCGATGGTTGGCTTGACCTCGAAAACTGCAGAGAACGAAAAGCCATCATCTTCATTGATCTCTTTGGCTTCCACTTCCGGCCGCGAAACGATTTGCAGACCTTTATCTTTAACGACTTCAGCGAGGCACTCCTCTACGAGATGAGATCGTACTTCGCCTTTTACATCCTCGCCATAAATTCCCTGCAGTACTTTTCGCGGAATTTTGCCTGCCCGAAATCCTCTGACGTGGACCCGCTGGCCAAGATTTTTGTAAACGCGGGAGAATTCGTTCGCGACTCGATCCGGGGGCAATTCAATGCTCACTTTGCGTTGGATCGAACTCAATTCATCGATATCAACTTTCATCTATCTGTTCTTACGAGAGAGGCACTTGCGCCCTAACGCAGTCGAGTCCGAATTTACGCAATCTCGAAAGCGAATCAGCGATCGCCTTTTCCGTTAACCTTTCTGTCTGAGGTATATCGCACAAAGCTTCTCCGTGGTGCGAGAGGGGGGACTCGAACCCCCACGGTTGCCCGCTAGATCCTAAGTCTAGTGCGTCTGCCAATTCCGCCACTCTCGCGTTCGCTTAATCGCTTTAAAAAATGATCTGCGAGCTTCGCCAATTAGGAAAGGAGAGTAAGAATTACCTGGTGTTAAGTCAAGCGCAACGCCGCAAGGCCGACCACCCGAAGGATACCAGAAAGCGCTCGCGCGCTCGCCAGCACCGAGTTCTGTTTTGGGAGCTCTGGCAGTCTGCGGGCTTGGCAATAAGCCGAGCTTCGAATGCGGAAGAGTTATCGATTAGCCGCGAATAATCGCACGGTCGTAAGAAGTTGATTAGGCTTCATCGCGCGCCCGTACGCAGGTAGCACAAGGACAAAGCGACCTAAGATATTCGAAAGTGTATATTCCGGTACTGTGGCCGTCATGCCAGCGGAACTCAAGGGCATAGTTGCCGATACCGCGAATTTCCTCGAGCATAGCGTTGGGCACAGAAATGAAATGCCGCTGGCTGCCGTGCCCTTGGCACATCGCACAGGGACAATGACCGCGAAGATAGGAGAGTTCATATTCACCGATGTGGCCGTCATCCCAAGTGATGCGCACTATCCCGCGCGCTTTGATGTGATTAATCTCAGTTGGACAAGTAACCATTTTTTAAAATTCCACGAGACCATCACTCATGGCCGTAACGAAACCAATCTTATAGCGGTTGACTAAATATGTTCTGGGTGCGGTCGGTTGACCTCCGAGAATGGTTGCATTCGTCAGCGGAAGAAATTGGTTTTTTTCCAGCATCAGGTCATACAGCGCGCCGCCAGGAAGAAGATAGACGTCGCCCTGCAGCAGGTACGGCCCCACGCTAACCAATGCTTTACTGTGATCTTTTTTTTGGTAGAGATTGTTAAACCCGGTGCGCTGCGAAAGATTGGACGGACTGAGGTCCGCGATCAGGTAGACTTCCCGCATATACACCACATATTCGGTGGAGCGGCTGACGATCGGCTGACCGCTTAGATTTTCTACAGTAGCATCCCTCAGAGAGAATACCTGTTCGTCCTGGCGAAATTGCAGATGGCTGCTCACTCGATCGAGATTGGTTTCCAGTACCCCGCGTACCAACGCCGCGGGAAGATATACCTCCAACGGCATCGTATAGGTCAATCCTTGTTCCATACGCACCAGCTTCTTGGTTCGCTCGTTACTAAAATCTTATGCGGAACCGAACGACCTAATCATAGCACAATGGCGTGGTTGGCGACATCCGACAGATGTACATTCTCCCCGAAATGGGCATACGCACCTGTGCGGAATGAAAGCAGTAGAATTTGGTGGGCCGCCGGAGACTCGAACTCCGGACCCGCTGATTAAGAGTCAGCTGCTCTACCAACTGAGCTAGCGGCCCGCACAAACGAAATAAAGAGTGAACGACGCAAGGTTAGGAATTGCCGTTATCTATACTCTATCTTCGGTTAATTCAAACTGGGGTGAGTGAAGGGACTTGAACCCTCAACCCCTGGAACCACAATCCAGTGCTCTAACCAATTGAGCTACACTCACCGCAAACAGTCTGGCGCGCCAGAAGGGATTCGAACCCCTGACCTACGGCTTAGAAGGCCGTTGCTCTATCCAGCTGAGCTACTGGCGCCGATTTGAATAAAGAGTGCTGAGTACTGAGGGTTAACTACCCTCCGCCCCACATTACTCAGTACTCATAGCTCAGCACATACCGTTGTTCGTTGGTCGGGGCGAGAAGATTCGAACTTCCGACCCCCTGCGCCCAAGGCAGGTGCGCTACCAGGCTGCGCTACGCCCCGTCAATTAACCAGCGCCATTCTACACCGGGGCTTGTCCAAATCAAGGTTACTCTGGCAAATCAACCAGCTCGGGCAGCGCATCGGCAAGCTTTTGGAGTGCTTTGCCGCGATGACTGACCGTTGCTTTCAGTTCACGATCAATTTCGCCGAAGGTTTTGCCAAGAGGCGGAAAGAAAAACAGCGGATCGTAGCCAAAGCCATTGCTACCTTTGAGTGTGATTGCAATCAATCCTTCGCAGGACTCCCGCACAGTCCAATCAGCCATCACAGAATCAAGCGGCGCGCACAGCGCCAATGCGCAAACGAACCGCGCGCTGCGCCGCGCTGACGCCACCCCAGCCAACTCGCGCAGGAGTTTGCGATTGTTTTCCGCATCGTCACCTTCCTTGCCGGAGTAACGCGCGGAATAGATTCCTGGAGCTCCGCCCAGGGCATCGACTTCCAGGCCGGAATCGTCGGCAAGGGTAAGCAATCCGGAAAAATTTGCCAGAGTTCGTGCCTTTTTAAGGGCATTGGCTTGAAACGTCGCGCCATCTTCCGCGACCGCCGGAGGGTTGGCCAAATCACGCAAAGAAAGAATCCGGATCGGCAGCCGACTGAGGAAGGCCTTTACTTCGGCAAACTTGCCTGTGTTGGTTGTGGCAACGAGCAGTTCAATCACAGCAGTGTCGTTGAAACCTACCAGCTGTGCAGCTGTTTGCGGCTCTCAAGCGAGACCGGCAATCGCCTGTTTTTGCGCTTTGAGCAGATCCTTGATACCGGCCTGAGCGATCTCGGCCATACGCTCCATCTGCTTGCGCGTAAACGGCTCGTTTTCCGCCGTGCCTTGAACTTCAATAAACTTCCCCGAACCGGTCATGACAAAATTCATATCGACCTCGGCCGAGCTATCCTCTTCGTAGCAAAGATCCAGGAGGATTCTCGTGTCGACAATGCCTATGCTCACGGCCGCCACCGCATCTTTGATCGGAGTTTGCAGCAGTTTGCCTTTATCAAGCCAGCTTTTCACCGCTTCCGCCACCGCCACGTAGGCGCCTGTGATCGAGGCCGTCCGTGTGCCGCCATCGGCTTGAATCACATCGCAATCGATCCAGATCGTACGCTCGCCGAGCAGTTTCAAATCGGCGATGGCGCGCAAGCTGCGGCCGATCAAACGTTGAATCTCATGCGTGCGCCCTCCCACTTTGCCGCGCGACGACTCCCGGCCTATGCGCTGCTGCGAAGAACCGGGCAGCATGCCGTACTCGGCGGTGATCCAGCCCTTGCCGCTATTGCGCAGAAACGGCGGCACACGCTCCTCGAGCTTAGCCGTGCAAATGACTCTTGTATCGCCCATCTCGATTAACACCGATCCGTCAGCAGTCTTGATGTAACTCGGCAAGATCTTCACGGATCTGAGTTGGTTAGGTTTCCGCCCATCAGTTCTCGGTTTTGTGATCATGTTGTTGGGATTTCTTTCTCGCCGTCATCCGCCGTCCGGTTAACCATTCAAATGAAATACGACCATCTTAAGCTCACTCATCTCTTCGACGGCATATTTAGGACCTTCTTTGCCGAAGCCTGAATCTTTCAGTCCGCCGTACGGCATTAAGTCGACGCGCCATTGGGAGCCCCAATTGACGTGCAGATTGCCCGCTTCCGCCTCACGGGCAAATTTCATCGCCCATTCGACATTGTCGGTGAAAATCCCAGCGGCCAATCCATAGATGCTGTCGTTCGCCAGGGCAATGGCGTCTTCGATGGTATCGAACGGTGTCACCGCCACAGCCGGGCCAAACAACTCGTCACGCGAGATGCGCATATCGGGATCGACATCGGCAACCACTGCCGGGAGATAAATTGCGCCGCGCCGGCCGCCCCCAGTCACCAATTTTGCGCCGCCGTTGATCGCCTCACGAATCCATTCGTCGACTCTGACGGCTTCGCTCTCCTTTACCATCGGGCCGACTTTATTTTTGTCATCGAGTTGGTTTCCAGTAGTCAGCGCCTCGACTTTGGGCTTTAAGGCTGCGAGCAAATCACCATATACCTTTCTCGACGCCAAAACCCGCTGCGTTGAGATGCAAGTTTGACCGGCATTGCCGTAGCCAGTTATCGCCAAGACCGCGGTGACTTTTTCCAAGTCGGCGTCCGGCATGACAATGACCGGGCTGTTGGAACCCAACTCCATCGTGACTTTCTTGATTCCGGCGGTGCGGCAGATTCGCTCCCCGATTTCGCGGCTGCCGGTAAAAGTGACCTTGCGCACGCGCCGGTCGCCGACCAGTGCGTCACCGATTTCACCGCCGGAACCGGTAAGGCATTGAATTCCTTCCGGCGGCAGGCCCGCTTCAAGCAAAATCTCCGTCAATTTAACGGCCGAGAGCGGAGTGTCCGATGCCGGTTTGATAATAACGGTGTTGCCGGCTGCCAGAGCGGGCCCAACTTTATGACAGACCAGATTCAATGGAAAATTAAATGGCGCGATTGCCGCCACTATGCCGCAGGGCACGCGCAGGGTGAAGCCGAATTTTTTACTGCCGGTGGGATCGGCATCGAGCGGCACTGTCTCGCCATGCAGTCGCTTGGCCTCTTCCGCCGAGCCCATCATTGTTTCCACCGCCCGACTCGCCTCGCCGCGACCCTCGGCAATGATTTTTCCTTCCTCCTGGGATATCACCTGACCCAACTCTTCATTTCGGGCTGCCATCATGTCTGCTGCTTTACGAAGAATTTTCCAGCGCTCGTAACTCGACAGCTTGCTCATAACCTTGGCGCCGCGCTCGGCGAAGGCTAAAGCTTTCTCCAAATCCGCGGCATCGGCTTTCGGCACGGTATCGATCACCGAATTATCGAACGGATTGGTAACTTCGATTCTTGTCGCCTTATCGATCCATTCGCCAGCTATGAAATTTTTCATGATAATAAACCCACCTTTCTGAAATCGAGAATCGTTCCGCGCACTTCCAGGCGTGTCGCAAAGCCTACTCCTGAATCGAGTTAAGGTCGCGCTCGCAAGAAATGCTCGGCCCGAATTTCAATACTCGCTCTCTCAGCTTTCTGTCTCCGATTCTGGCTTAGTCCGAGTTGCGCGAAAAAAGCTCCGACCGTAGGCGCGGTGAAATGCCGTCCATTTTGACCCGGGTGCCTTCTCGGGCATGTTCTGAATTGCTTGAATTTTGCCGTCAAGATCGTCAAGCGAATGGAGGATCACCGCTTCGACGGTCTGCGGCAATTTAGGCGAACCAAATTCGTACGCGCCGTGATGACTGACGAGCAGATGCTTGAGGAGCAAGGCGAGCTCCGGGGGAAATTCAGGGATCGCGTCGATCTTCTTGGTTACCATTTCAACTTCCATGACCAAGTGACCCAATAGCTGCCCTGCATCCGTGTAATCAACCGCGCGATCGAAAGTAAATTCATAAACTTTGCCGATGTCGTGAAGAAACCCGCCCATCAGCAACAAATCGGTATCAATGCCTGAATAATTGTCGACAACGCGGAGAATCAACTTGAGCAGCGACAGCGTGTGTTCCAACAGTCCGCTTAGATAAGGATGATGAATCGTTTTCGCACCGGGCGCCTGACTTAGCAAGTCGATCAGCTCGTCATCGGCAAAAAAGCCTTCCGCGAGAGCCAGCAAAAATGGATTTTTCATGCCGCGGAGAATCGTTTGCAATTCTTCCAGCATAATTGCCGGCTCGAAAGCGCTCTTGGGTAAAAAATCATCGGGCGAGACCCTCGATCCGTCAATGCGCATGACGTCCTGCACGCGCAGTTGCATCCTGCCCTGGTAGAGCGTCGCCTGTCCGCGCACGCGGACGAAGTCGTTCTTGTCGAAACCGCGCCCGAGATCTTCAGCGCGCTCCCAGACACGCGCTTCGATCTCACCGCTTTTGTCAATCAGCTTAAGGGTCAAATAACTATTGCCGGTTTTAGTCACTCCATGAGTTTTGGTCGCGACCAGGAACATCGAATCGACGAGCTGATTGTCTTGAATATCGGCGGCAAAGAGAGATTTCATCTGAATATCCTCCCCATCGTTAACTGACCGCTTGCGCCAGGTCATACAAGGTCCGAACCAAGAAGCGCTGTAAAAAGATCACCGCGACCCACACCACAAGCGGCGACAAATCAAAGCCACCGCTCGATACCGGCAATCTCGCCCGCACTCGTTCGAGGACCGGTTCGGTGACGCTGTAGACAAATCGGATCAACGGATTGGCGGGGTCAACGTTGAGATAGGAAATCACCACACGGGCCAATAAGATCCAGCCGTACGCCCACAGGAGATAATCAAGAATTTGCGCTAATGCGACGAGCAGATTGGCGATAAGAAACATTAATTCCCCCGCGGCCCGAATAATGCTGTGCCGATGCGCACGATGGTCGCGCCTTCTTCGATCGCCACAGTGAAATCGTGGCTCATGCCCATGGACAACTCCTGCAAGCGAACGTTCGGCAAGCGCCCCGATTCGAGCGAATCGCGCAATTCACGCAGTTCACGAAAGTAAGGCCGCACCTCTTCGGGGTTTTCCCGGTAGGGCGGCACAGTCATTAAGCCTTCGGCTCGGATATGTTCTAATCCGGCAACTCCTTCCAATAAACGGCCAACATCGGCTTTGCCGATGCCTGATTTACTCCTTTCACCTGCCAGATTCACCTCGATTAGGACCCGGGCAATTTTATTTCGCTTACCGGCCTCTTTATTCAACTCCAGAGCTAATTCCAAGTTATCCAACGATTCTATGACGTCGAACAAACCCATCGCAACTTTCGCCTTATTACGCTGCAAATGACCGATCATGTGCCACTCGACACGGGCATTTGTTAAACAAGCTTGCTTGTCCTCCGCCTCCTTGACGTAGTTCTCGCCGACCAATGTCACCCCTGCAATTAGTGCAGCGCGAATCGAATCAACCGGCTGCGACTTGGAAGCAGCCAACAGGCGAATCCGTTGAGCATCCCGCTTGGCCTTTGCAGCCGCCGCCGCAATCCGCTCAACGATGCGCATATAATTAGCCTGGATTTCGACCATGAGGGCAATTGCTTACCACAAGGATGGCGAGATTTCACTCATTGGGATAAACGAGCCCTGCCTCGAGATAAGCGAGACTCGTCTGATTACTGGAGCCGAGACTCGCGAAAGGCCCTTATTTTTGCGCCTCCTGACATGAATGTGAGCAGTTCACAGGGCGTGTGGGCAGGAATTACGACTCGGGAATAGCATGCAGCGGACGCTTTTATCGGCCGGCGAGTAAACGATAGCTGTCGTTCTCGTCTCGATGTGAGGCATTTTTGCGCCCTGATGCGGGCCTACGACAACCAATGTCGAGTCGCGGGCTACGACGGAGCCAAACACGGCTTTTTCAAACCGCAACATGCCGATGGAAAGTGGTTCAATCTTACCTTGCGAGACGCCGATAAATTTCTCACCGGTCTTGGCTACGAGCTCACTCCGGCAACGATGTAGATCCCGGACAACCGCGAGTAGCAATCACACCAATGCGTAAAATTTCGGTTGATCCGCGGTAACGACTGAAGTAACTATGGCACACGGAGGATCGTTCTTGATGCCGTTCCAGTATCTCCCTGTAATGGCGCGAAACTCAGCGCCCAAACCGCCGCGCGTCCTGGTATCGCCGTCAAAGCCGGCGTGGTGTGCAATTACAAAACCGCTGCGCGAATCACGGGTCGCGCTATTGTCCAGCGCGGCATTGCGTTTGGCGCATCAAGAGCCGTTTATTCCACGCGAGGATTTTTCCTATCGGCGGGTGCCTTCGGAGGTCAATGCCGGAGAAATCGTCATCGATCATCATTCCGGCATCGGCCGGGTGCCGAAGCAGGACCCCGAGATTGTGTTTCCGCGCACGGCTTTGGCAAATTTATGCGCGCGGGGCGTTATCGGCAGTTTAGCGCCGTTCCATTTCTCGTTCATGGGCGGCTTGCGCGACCACGGCAAAATTGAAAACGAACTAGCGCCGGCCATTGCAAGCGAGTTGAAGCAAGCCCAGGTTGACCTTGCCTTACTCGTTCCCTATTGACCTTTTTGCCATGAGACCGTCGGTCTCCTAGCTCATGTAATCGAAAGCCAGGGTATTCCAACACTGGTAATCGGCACGGCGCATGACATCATGAGCAAAGTCACACCGCCGCACGCAGTCTTTGTCGATCATCCAGTGGGCCGCACCTTCGGCCCGCCCCACGACCGCGTTCGCAATCAAGCGGTATTGGCGCGCGCTCTTGAAGAGCTACCCAGGTTCAGCCGAGCAAATGAAATCCGCGATCCGGGTTTTCTCTGGTCGAGCGACGGGAGCCGCGCTTGGGAAGACGCGCTGATTGAAGAGATGCGCAACGAGACCAAGGGTTGAAGATGGCGTGACGCCGCCGACAAACCGACACTTGAAATCACAAACGGGATTGTGCAATCGGCAAACGCAATTGCCACGAATCGAAGCGTAGGAGAGATTAATGTCCGTGCGAACAAGGCGCGACTGGACGCCTGCAGGTTTCAAATCGCAATGCTTTCCAGCCATCGCGGCCGTGTTGGTCTATGCCCTGACCGCGGTCGTGTTGGGATCATCGCCTGGTTGGGCACAGCGCAAAGGCGCTGCAGCGATGGAGTTTGCCCCCGCCGCAGCAAGCGCCAAGATGGCGGGCGATGCCAAAGTTTATAGAGTTATCGGTGCACGCAACGGTAGCAGTAAACTTTTTAGCGCCACCACCGCTGGACTTCAGATGAGCGAGGATGCGGGACGATTCTGGCAAAAGCTTCCGATCCGCGGTCGGGACGAGCGGATTTTCGCCTTGGAAATTCACCCGACAATTGCCGGGAAACTTTACGTCGGGCGTAGCGACGGTCTTTGGTTGAGTACGGACAGCGGTCGATCCTGGGATGCATTGACCGCTCCTGGATCGGTGCCGGTCGCGCTTGCCGTTTCCCCCTCGGAGCCTGACACGCTTTATCTGGCCACTTCGCGCCAGGGAGTGCATAAGAGTAAGGACGGCGGCCGCACGTGGCAACAAATCAGCACCGGGTTGCCGGTGAGTCACTCCGGCAATAGTGTCGAACAGGTGAGCCAACTCTGGGTCGACCCTGGCAACGCCAATAAAGTTCTGGCCAGCATCGAGCGGCTCGGTGTCTTCCGCACGGTTGACGGAAAAGTCTGGGACGAATTCAATAACGGGCTGCCATTCCCATTCCCGCGCCCGGTTTCCGGCGCGAAACTAGCCTATGACTCGAGCCAAATCAGCAATCACGTATATCTGGCGATGGAGCACCCGCTCCACTCGCATCTGATGCGAGCCCGATTGTTTGTTTTGGACGAACAGGAGGCCTGGCGTCCTCTACGGGTGCGCCTCCCCGACAATTTTCCAGTCAGGAGTTTAGTCGTCGACGCCGCACGGCAAAAGCTTCAGCTCTGGGGTGATCAAACGGTTTTGGAAGCGCCGCTGCCAAGATAGCTCATCGTGAGAAATCCAACACACATCGGCATGCCTCAACGACGGTTTACTTATCAATGGTTGAGATTCCTGGTTGCCGTGTCAATCGCGCTGTTGCAACCGATCGACAGCGTCCGAGGCGATGCCAATGTCAATAATATAGCGGTGATTCAGACCGATGCGACGATTCTCCAACCCGGTGAACCGTTCGATCTCAATGGTATGACCTTGGTGTTTACGCCGAAGGGGGGCGGCGGCTATACCGCCACGCCCACAACACTGCAGTTCGATGCGAATCAGGGCACGAGTCTAGGCCTGGGTGATGACGATGCAACTCAAGAGAACTTGCTTTTTAACTTTCCATTTTTTGGTTCGAACAAGAACCGGGTCTTCATAAATTCCAACGGCAATCTCACGTTCGGTTCTTCGGATGCTTCAATAATTCATTTTAACGACATTTATGGCGGCGGCAAAGTTGGCGCTCTCTTCACAGCGCCCGGCGATGCATCGACGGTGCTCGATGATTTTGCCCTGAGCTTACCGAGAATCGCGCCGCTCTGGCAGGACTTCAATCCCGGTGCCGGTGGCGCGATCAATCGGCGCAGCGCCGCGGACCGACTTGTCATCACCTGGAATAACGTCCCGCTGTTCGGCACAGCCACCAATCTCACATTTCAAGTCATCCTCTTTAGTAGCGGCGTGATTCAATTTAACTACCAGTCCGTCGCCACGACGCCAGCGGGCGGCTACCTAGTCGGGATCTCACCCGGCAATTTAACATTTGGCCCCTTTGCGGTGACAACGGTAAATTTTAACGAAGGCGGGCAAACGATTTCGAACGAGCCTGAAGACGAAGCGCTTGCCCAGGTTTTTGGCACGACCACCGCACCGCTCGTGCATATAGGAGCCGTTGCCCGGCGATTTTACGCCACCCATGCCGACGATTATGATCAACTGGCGATGTTCGCCAACTTCACCCACGCGATGGGCGGCGGTTTTGCCTACGAAGTTTCGCCCAAGAACGACGTTGAAGGTATCGGCGTTGAAACCTACGACTCGGCACGCCTGTTTGGCAGCGCTTCCCGCCTGCAAAGCTTCGTCAACCTAAACCGTTTGAATCTTTATCCTTCGACTCCGACGACCAACGTCAAAGGCGTTGGAACCAACAACACCTTGGACATAATCGGCCAGGAGGCGGGCCATCGCTGGCTCGCATTCACCAGGTTCGATAACGGCAGCGGTCCAAGCGACGATTTATTAGGCCGCGATCAGGCCCATTGGAGTTTTTTTCTCGATAGCGACGCCTCGGACATGGAGGGCAATAACTGGCAGGACAACGGCAACGGCACTTTTACAACTTACGAGGCAACCTCTCGGTATAGCGCGCTGGACCATTACATTATGGGATTGCGGAGCGCAGCGGAGGTTCCGGATTTCTTTTTTATCGACAATCCGTCGTTCGCCAATTGTCCGGTCCTCGATCCCGCGGTGTTCGAACGTTCATGTCCTCCGCAAGTCGGCGTCACGGTCAGCGGTCAACGGCAGGATGTCGCCATTGACGAAATCATAGCGGCGGAAGGCGCCCGGCAACCCGAGAGCGGGTTTTCGGCTGTAAATCCGTCGACGACTTGGAAGCAAGCCTTCATACTTTTAACTAAAACAGCCACCGCGCCCGCCACCGACCTGACCAAGATCAGTGCCATTCGCACCGCCTGGGTGCCGTATTTCAAAGCTGCTGTAATCAACCTTGGCACAGTCGACACGCTACTGCCGGGCGGCGAACCGTCGCTCCAGTTCAGCGCCGCCAATTTTTCTGTCAGTGAATCGGGCGGGACAGCGACCATCACGGTAACGCGCACGGGCAGCACCGCGGAAGCGGTCACTGTGGACTACGCGACCAGTACCGGTACGGCCACAGCCGGCACTGACTATACTGCGACAAATGGCACGTTGACGTTCAACGGCGGAGAAAGCGCTAAGACCTTTGCGGTCACCATCGCCAATGACTCTCAGGACGAAACCGACGAAACCATTAACCTCACGCTGTCCAATCCCACCGGCGGCGCCGTACTCGGCGCTCAGAAAACCGCCGTTCTGACTGTGATCGATGACGATAACGGTGGAGCCCTCCAGTTCAGTGCGGCAACTTACAGCGTCAACGAGACCGGCGGCAGCGTTACGATCACGGTTGTGCGATCCGGCGGCGTTGCCGGCAACGTCACCATCGATTACGCGACCGGTAACGGTTCCGCTGCGGCGGGCAGCGATTATACGGCAAACTCCGGCACCCTCACTTTCAATGCCGGCGATATTAGCAAAACTTTTTCGATTCTCATTGCCGATGACGATTTGGCCGAAGGCAATGAAACGGTCAATCTGAGTCTGTCCAATCCCACCGGCGGAGCGAGCCTTGGCGCTATTAGCGCGGCCGTTTTAACCATCGTCGATAATGAAATGGCGATCAATTTCAGCAATGCCAATGTCTCTGTCGCTGAAACCAGCAAGACCGCCACCGTCACGGTTTCCCGCTCGGGACCGACGACCAGCGCGGTCACCGTGGATTACGCCACCAGCGATGGTACTGCCACTGCCGGGTTGGACTACCGAGGAGTATCAGGAACGTTGATCTTCGCCGCGGGCCAGGCCAGTCGCACGTTTGCCATTCCGATCATCAATGACACTCTCGATGAGAATAGTGAAACTGTGATTGTCACTTTGTCGAATCCCACTGGCGGCGCCCAGGTGGGCACGCAAAATACCGCCGTCTTGACCATTACGGATAACGATACTGGCGGAATATTGCAGTTTAGCGCCGGCACGTACAACTCGAGTGAAACAAAAACTTCGGCAACCATCACCGTCAAACGAAGCGGTGGCAGCGCGAGCGGAGTCAGCGTAGATTACGCCACCAGCAACGGGACAGCGATCTCCGGCATCGACTACACGGCAACCGCTGGAACGCTGACTTTTGCCTCTGGGCAAAGCAGTAGAACTTTTACCGTGCCGATTATTAACGACACGCTCGACGACGGCAGTCGCACCGTGCTGCTGACCCTTTCCAATCCCGCCGGCGGCGCGATTCTAGGAACGCTCAGCAGTGCCACGTTGACGATTTCGGATAATGACTGAAACGGCGCAGGCTATGCAGCTTGGATCCGTTCACGTCGGTTCGGAATCTACGACCAAACCCGAGTTATAATAAGTGGTTGACTCTCCCGCCAATTCATATTTAATTGCCGCGATAAAAGTTCGACGGCATTGAGGATAAGCGCATGAGCAAGATGCTAAGCGGTTTAATTTTGGGGCTGGGATTGGTTGCCGGTATCGTCGCGCCGTGTCGCGCCGCGTCATTTTATGAGGGCAAGACGATAAGGCTCATCGTCGGCTTTTCCGCCGGCGGGGGTTTCGACACCTATTCGCGCCTGATCGCGCGCCACCTCGGTCATCATCTTCCCGGCAACCCGACGATCACGGTGGAGAACATGACCGGCGCCGCCAGCCTGGTAGCAGCCAACCATGTCTATAAGGTGGCGAAGCCGGACGGACTCACGATGTTAAATTTCCACGGCAATCAGGTTATCAATCAAGTCATCGGCAAACCGGGCATCGAGTTCGACGCGCGCAAGTTCGAATATATCGGCATACCCACTCAGGACAACGTTGCCTGCGCCTTTGTCAAATCAAGCGGCATTACCAACTTTGACGCTCTCAGAAACTCGAAGACGCCGGTAAAAATTGGCGGCGTCGCGCCCGGCGACACGACCTACAACACCGCGAAGCTGCTAATCGCCGCGCTCAAGCTTCCTATCCAGTTGGTGGCGGGCTACAAGGGCACAGCCGAAGTCCGCTTGGCGGCGGAGGCTGGCGAGGTGGCCGGCGGATGCTGGCAATGGGAATCGATCAAGTCGATCTGGCGTCAGGGTCTCGACTCCGGCAATGTCGCGGTGGTTTTACAGGTCAACCCTCAACCGCACGCCGAACTCCCCAAAGTGCCCAATGCCATCGATTTCGCGCCCAGCGAGAACAGCAAGCAGTTACTAAAATTTGGCGGTCACGATCCGGCGATGATCACGCGTCCTTATGCAGTCGCGCCGGGCACGCCGAAGGAACGGGTGCAATTGCTGCGCGCCGCATTTACGGAAACACTGAAAAGCTCCGAATTCCTCGCCGACGCGAAAAAATCACGCTTGGACATCGAGCCGCTAACCGGGGAAGAAATCGAAAAGATCGTCCAGCAGCTGTTTAAGATAGATCCCAACGTCGTCAACCAGCTCAAAGAGATCTTGAACTGAACGGGACCGCTCGTGAGATTACTGACCCGAGGAGGATTTATGGTTCGATCTGCGTTACGAAATTTAATCGCCGTGCTGTCACTCTTGCCATTTATGGTTTCGCCGACCCAGGCGCAAGATGGTTTTTACAAAGGTAAGAGCGTGCGCATTATCGTCGGCGCCTCCGCCGGCGGCGGTTACGATACCTATTCGCGAACCATCGCTCGGCATATTTCCAAGTATGTCCCGGGAAACCCCGCCTTTGTGGTTGAGAATATGCCGGGCGCCGGATTTCTGATCTCGGCCAACTATATGTACAATATCGCCAAGCCCGACGGCCTGACGATCGGTCACTTCATTGGCGGGCTTTTCTTGCAGCAACTCCTGGGCAAACCAGGTATCCAGTTCGACGCGGCCAAATTCGAATACATTGGCGTCCCGACCCAGGACAACTATGTAGTTGGCGTGTCGAAAAAAAATACCGGCATCTCGACCATGGACCAATGGATGTCGTCCAAGACCATGGTCAAGCTTGGCGGCGTCGGCGCGGGTTCGGCCACGGACGATATCCCCAAGGTGTTGATTGAAACCATCGGGCTGCCGGCACAACTTGTCTCGGGATACAAAGGCACCGCGGATGTTAGATTGGCATACGACAGCGGCGAAGTTCAGGGAGTGTGCAACTCGTGGCAGTCTTTTACAGCCACCTGGCCTAATGAGCTTAAAAGCGGCGACCTGCAGATCGTCTTGCAGACGACTGCGAAATCGCATCCGGATCTGCCCAAAGTGCCGTTGGCGATTAGCTATGCCAAGACCGATGAGGCGCGAAATTTAATCAACGCATTGGTGCACAGCGTTGGCCCGGCAGCCAGGCCCTATTTGTTTCCGCCGGGCACCCCGAAGGATCGATTGCAGATCATGCGCAAAGCCTTCATGGATGTCATGAAAGACCCAGAGTTTCTTGCCGATGCCAAGAAGGCCAAGCTCGACATCGACCCTCTGGACGGGATCGAGTTAGAGAATAACGTCAAGGATATGTTCAAGCTCGACCCCAAACTAATTCCGCGCTCTAAAGAAATCCTGAAATAGTAAAAACAATGGCGCGATGGAGTATTGGAATGGTACGGTGACGGGACTAGAACCGGACCACTATTCCGATACTCCGCTTCGCCATCGCGCCAATTGGCCGATCTTCAGAACCCGCAATCCTGTGGCGTCACATCGATGGTCGCGATGTGCTGTTTGTCCTTGTCGAAATAAGAATAGCGTAGCGTCACGCCTTTTTTGAGAAAGTCATCGCGTGTCTCCGGCCGGCTGCATGCGTTTTGCACGAGGCGTTCGTGCGCTCCAGCAGCAAATCGCCGATAATCCAGATTTTTCACCGAATAGCTCACGAGCCGATAATTGTAGATCAACATCCCCTCATGGCCCGAGGACGGCATGAGTTCGGTTTCTTTGTCGATCATCAACGGCACGGCGCGATTGATTTCTGCGGCGATCCGGCTCAAATGCTCTTGCGATTTCGGGTCACCGGTTTCTCGTTGCAAATAGTCCGGGACCATCCACCAAACCAAGTAAGCGGCGATGACGCCGAGAGCAATCCAAGCAATCTTTTTAGTCATGTTCGATCACCTACGGGTGAACCATTTCCGGCTGTGCGGTGTGCAAACGAAGTAAATGCCAAGGCATGCCAGCTTTGCGATCGCTGGCGATCACCCAGGATCGCGGCAACATCGTTAACTTCGTCAAATCGCGCTCACGGACCAATAAAAAGCCCGGTTGCGCTCGCGTTAAAACATGTTTTACGGCAGAAGGCGAACCCAGCACGGGAATGACATCGCGCTCGGCATAATAGTTAAAATCATGCATGGTGTCGGCGAAGATATACAGCGGTGCTGACAGCGGGACGATTGCGGCGATTTCGCTGGCAAACGGTCGCGGCGACTTAAACGTTTCCAAGTAGGGCATAACCCAAAGAGCCGAAGTTAAGATCAATGACGCCATGAAAACGACAATCATGACGATCGCCTTACCCGCCTCACCCCGGCGCAACAGCAAAGCGGTCGCCGTCGCGCCTGCTGCGGACACCAAACTCGCCGGTAATAACGCGTCAAGCGCATCAGGTCGGAGATGCCACGCCACAACCGGAACGAGAACGGCTCCGAGCGCAAGCAATGCGAAGTAACTCCCTGTGAGCCAGCGGCACAACGGTCTATCGGCGCCGTCGTCAGTCATAGTCATGCGTGAATCAATGTGGCAAGCAACCAAGAACGCCAGCGCCGGCAGCAACGGCAGTAGATATAGATCGCGCTTGGTGCTGGAGAGAGTGAAAAAGACAAAGATCGCCAAAAACCAGCATAGACAAAGTTGATTGACGACATCCTTCAAGGCTTTGCGATAAGGCCAGTGCCCGATCAATGGCGCAATAGCGAATATCGTCCACGGCAGAAAATCGGCAGGCAAAGTCGTCAGGTAATAGTAAATCGGCTGGCGATGGCCGGCGCCAGCGATGTAGCGCTGCAAGTGATGCAGATAGATAAACTCCCGGAGCCAGTGGCCGCCGGTCGCTAGTTGGACGAGAAAAAACCATGGCACGGTGACGAGCAGCAAAATCGCAATTCCCAGATGGAGTTTTGCCGCGCCGATCATGCGCCAGTCACGGCGCACGAGCATGAAGGAACCCCATAACAGTCCCGGCAATACCACGCCGATCAATCCTTTTGTCAATACGGCGAGTCCCATAAATGCATAGGCCAAAAGAATTTCGTAGGTGCGGCTTTTTGCAAGAAAGGTTCGAGCGGCGAAGTAGATCGAAAACGTGAACCAGCAGCAAAAGACCATATCGACATGGGCCCAGCGTGCTTCCCAGATCACCCGCAGCGACGTTGCCAAGATCACTGCCGCGATGAGACCGACGCGCGCGTTGAAAAAATCGCGGCCGAACAAGTACGTCGACAAAATAAACCCGATGGCGCCGAGCGCGGCAGGTAAGCGCACTGTCCACTCGGAAACGGCGCCGGCCATTTTCGACGCTATTAAGGCCAGCCAGAAAAATATTATCGGCTTGTCGGTGTAGACGGCGCCATTGACAGTGGGGACGATCCACTCCCCCTTGGTAAACATCACCCGGACGATCTCGGCGTAACGCGGCTCCACCGGCGCCCAAAAGTCACGCCCGCCGAGAGCAAACAAATAAAGCACAGAACAGAGAATTATGAGGACCAGTGGAAAGTGTTTTTCGGTAATCAATCGCAGAGTATCAGCAAGTTTGATGCTCACGATTAGCAGGAGCTCGGGCACGATTCCAGAGCGGCAGTTACATCAGCACGGCGCGAGCACAGACAAAGACTGTGCTCGATGGCAATGCATCGTAGCAGATATCACAGAAAAAAGGGGAAGCAGCCCATTGGCTGCTCCCCCTTGTCGCCCTAAGTGGAGGCAATCAACTTAGAACGTGTAAATCAGCTGCATACCGAGCGTGGTCTGCTGGCCATCGGCTTTGGATTGGCCCTTTTGGTAAACCGGATGATTGGCCCAATCCTGACGCAGTTCGGCGCGGCCGATCAGCATCTTGGTAAATTTATAACTGCCCGTCAGAGTCATTTCGCCGAGCGTGGCATTATTTTGCGGCGTGGTCGCCGAAAGACCAAAGGTCCGCGCGGCTTGGTTGTCGAAGAACACCTCGCCGCGCAGAGCCGTGGTAAAACGATCGGTCCAGCCCCACGATGCGACCGCAGAAAGCGCATGCCAATACGAATCCTGGTTGCCAGTCGGAGTCGAAGCCTTCCCTTCGGCGCCGAAGGTATACTCCAGCAAAAGCGTCAAAGGATCCATCGGTTTGATCGTCGCCACGCTGCTCCAGGTCACCCTCTGGCGTCCGGTATTATGCAGTTGTTCGGGTCCAAAGATGATATTGCTGGCCAAGCCAAAGGCGTCACTGGGCGTATAGTTGATGCCGACAAGGCCGGAGGGCGCGCTATTATTGTCGTGCGGATCATCCCAGCCGGTCACCAACCCGACACTGGCCGTAAGAGTTTTGACAAACGGGTAGCTAAACAACATGCCGAGGTGGCGCAGCGGCACGCCATAATTAAACGCGAAGGAACGAGAAATATTGTCGTTGTACGCGCCTGGAGAGTTAAGAATTTCGGTCCCTAATGGGGTTACAAACAAACCGCCTTTGACAGCGATCCCCTCGCCCACAGGAATCGTGGTCGTCAGATAGGCCTCACGCATCTCAGCCGACGGTCCGCAGCAAAACCTGGCACCGGTCGGGTTCCACTGTGTCGCCTCATGGAGGAGTTCGCCGTAACGGCCAAAATCACCAGAAACCCTGAAGCCAACACCCCAATCCTTCTCCGGCTTTTCAATAGCGAGATGAAAATTATTTACGTAGAACTGATTATTGTCTTTGTAAAAATACCGTCCCGAAATATTAGACCCACTACCTGGGTGATTCGAGCTCCACATGTAAAACGATTCGAGATAGCCGCTAATCCCGATGCCCAATGCTTTTTCTACTGTCCCTTTGCCGTTTGCGACTGCATTGTCGAATGCTCCGACGCTGCTATCCAAACTCATCCAGCCGGGACCGAGCGGTTTGTCTTCGTCGGCGCTGACCGTCTGACCGCTAAGAGCGATCACTCCAGCCAAGAGCGCCATCCTAATTTTCCGACGTTTCATTAATAATCCTCCTCAACACCCGATGATTTTACGTTTGAAAATAAATTGCCCCCGACCATACGCGAAAAATTTTTAGAGGTCGAGACCCGTACTCTAATGAGCAAGACAAATGCCATAACTCTTACCGCGCTGACACACGGTATGTATCTGATTTCGTGATAATTTTTACCGCAAGAGTGATTTAGAAAAATTACCGTGCCTAAATTTTTGTCATGCGTGCCAATTTTTTGATCATGCGGAGCAGCGTCAACAGGGATGATCAGTTGTCCTCCAGTGGGAAATCCATCACTTTGCGCAGTCGCACCGCACAAGCTTTCAGTTCCGGCTGGCGCGACGCCGGATCGCGGGCACTGATTGTGAGATTGTTTGCCGCTTTGAAAAAGCCCTGATCGCGCCCCCAATGAAATGGCAGGAAACAGGTGCCGCGGGCGATTTCTTCGGTAACGCGGCACTGCACCATGACCTTGCCGCGCCGCGAAATGACTTCGACGAAATCGGCGTCCTGAATGCCATAACAGCGCGCATCGAGGCGATGGAGATCGAGAATCGGCTCCGGCGCGCTCTTACGCAGCGCCGAGTTTTTTCCGGTTCGTGTCATTGTGTGCCAGTGATACTTGGATCGCCCAGTGGTCAACACTAACGGATACGCGTCATCCGGGGTTTCCACGGGACCGGCGTGCGCGACGGCGACAAAGTTAGCGCGCCCATCAGCGGTCGGAAATACCCCGTTGGAATAGAGCTGGGCAACGGATCGCGATATTTTTTTTCCATAGGGCCACTGCAAAGGTATGGATTTCAGCTTCCGGTAAGTCATACCCGAACAATCGCAGACACGGTTTTTGGTGAGCGCGGCATATTCAGCGAAGATCTCTTGCGACGATCGGTAGGCAAATGGCGCGCCGTAGCCCATTGCGGCGGCAAAACGCGCAATTATTTGCCAATCCGGCAGCGCTTCGCCCGGCGCTGCGGCCAGTTGCGGCATATAGGTCAGGCGGCGTTCCGAATTGGTCATCACGCCCTCTTTCTCGCTCCACTGCGCCGCAGGCAAGAGCACGTGGGCGAATTTGCTCGTTGCGGTCGGATGATAGGCGTCCTGGACTATCACCAGCTCCGCTTGGCGCAGCGCCTTTTCAATGACATCGGTATCCGGCGCGGACGCCGCCGGATTGGTGCAGAGAATCCAGATGGCTTTGAGTTTACCTTCTGCCAGCGCTTCGAACTGCTCCAGTGCCGCCAAACCCGGAGTCGGCGCAATGCTGCCGAATGGCACGCCCCAATGGCGTTCGACTTCCTCACGGTGCTGTGGGTTCTCGACACTGCGATAGCCGGGCAGCATATGCGACAGCCCGCCTGCCTCTCTCCCACCCATCGCATTGGGCTGTCCTGTTAGCGAGAACGGACCGCAACCCGGTTTGCCGATCTTTCCGGTTGCCAGATGAAGATTATGAATCGCGTTGTTCTTGTGCACCCCGACCGTGCTTTGATTGACCCCCATGCTCCAAAGCGAAAGCGCACGTTCGGCTTTGCCGAAGATCAAGGCCGCTTCGACAATTAGACATTCAGCAATGCCGCAAATTTCCTGCGCGACGCGCGGCGCGTAATCTTTGACAGCATGAATGAGCGCGTTAAAGCCATTGGTGTGCTGCGCGATAAAACCGCGATCGATCAAATTCTCATCGAGCAGCACGTACAGCAGGCTATTGAGCAGAGCGATGTCGCTGCCGGGGCGAATCGGCAGATGCAAATCGGCGAAATCGGCGGTTTCCGTGCGCCGCGGATCGACGCAAATAATCATGACCTCACCCGGCGCGCTCAGCTTGCGCTGCTTGATCCGTTTGAAGATCACCGGATGGCAGTCTGCGGTGTTAGTGCCTATTAGGAAAAAGCAGTTAGTATCGTCGAGATCAGCATAGGACGCCGGCGGCCCGTCGGAACCGAACGAAGAATTGTACCCGGCCACTGCGGAGGACATGCACAGGCGCGAGTTGGTATCGAAATTATTAGTGCGGATGAAGCCCTTCGCGAGTTTGTTGGCGATGTAGTACTCCTCGGTGGTGAGTTGTCCCGAACCGTAGAAAGCCACAGCATCGGGCCCATGCTCATCGATGATCGACCGAAAGCGCTGTGCCAAATAGCCCGTCGTTTGTTCCCAGGTCGCGCGCTTGAATGGCCCATCGGAACACGCGCGGATCTGCGGGTAAAGCAGCCGATCGGAAGTCTTTAAGATTTCGGGCAGGTAAACCGCTTTGAGGCAAAGATCGCCCAGGCTTGACGGGTGCTTCTTGTCGCCCTTGATTTTGGCGACATCGCCGTTGGCGATTCCAGCCAATAACCCGCAGCCCACTCCGCAGTACGGACAATAGGTTTTTACCCAGCGCTCAATGTCGTGCTTAGCCGATTGGGCTTCGGCAGTTTGCAAGATATTCTCAAGTGCGCCGACCATAGATTAAGCCAGCGCCTTGACCTCCGCGCGCGCCGAGTTGTCGCTCACATTCGCCGTCGTCTGAGAGTGACGATACTTGCCGCGAAAGCGGTTAAAGCCAGTATATTTCTCGATGATAAACACTTGCGCCGCGGTCAGCTGCTCCGGGTGTTCTAAGACCTCGCCCGTCTGCCGCGCAGTTGTTGCCGCCGGTTCCGGAGCGCGCTCTTCGAGAAAACGCAGCATTTCGCGGCGCAAATGGTGATACATCGGGTCTTCACTAAGGGTCAGGCGATCACGCGGCCGTTCGAACGGCACGCCGAGAATCTCACCCACCGTCGCCGCCGGGCCATTGGTCATCATAACGATGCGGTCGGCAAGCAGCAGCGCTTCGTCGACGTCATGGGTCACCATCAACACGGTTTTTTTCTCCTGCGCGCACAAGCGAATCACCTGGTCTTGCAGCTCCATGCGTGTCACCACATCGAGCAAGCTAAAGGGTTCGTCGAGCAACAACACTTTCGGCTCTAACGCCAAGGCACGGGCAATTCCCACGCGCTGGCGCATGCCGGCCGAGAGCTGGTCGGGGTAGGAGCCGGCGACACCATCTAGGCCGACAGCGACGAGATACTTATCTGCGAGAGCGCGACGAATGCGCTGCGAATGGCGAATTTGACACTGATCGATAGCGAGCAAAACGTTTTCCCGCGCCGTCAACCAAGGCAACAACGCTGAGGATTGAAACACCACGCCGCGATCCAGTCCCGGTCCGACCGCTTCGCGCCCGGCGATGATCACGCCGCCTTCGCTGGCATCGTTGAGTCCCATGGCGATCGACAAAACCGTGGACTTGCCGCAGCCCGAGTGGCCGATGATGCAGACAAATTCGCCCTCGCTGACCCGCAGGTTAAAATCTTTCACGATGATGGATCGTCCCTGAGCGGTATCGTAACTCTTGCCCAGTTGTGTCAGTTCGAGAGCTGGAATCATCCGTAGTTCCTCAGTGAACCGAAAGCTCCGCCGCTGGCGCGGGCGTTGTCGTCTTGGCAGCAAGAGCTCCGCCTGTAAGCATTCGCAGCGTATCCCGGCGGGCTTTATGATAGCCGGCTTGGCCACTCAACTGCACCCGCGAGCGCGGATGCGGCGCGTCGACCAAGACTGCCGGGCCAAGCGTCGCGCCCGGGCCGGAACTCAATGTGTAAATGGTATCAGCCAGTAGTATGGCTTCGTCGATATCGTTGGTGATCATCACCACAGTCTTGCGCGTCTCGGTCCAGATGCGCGCAAGCTCTTCCTGCAATGTGCCGCGCGTCAGCGCATCGAGCGCGCTGAAGGGCTCGTCCAGGAGCAACACTTTTGGATCCATCGCCAGGCCGCGCGCCACGGCAACGCGCTGGCGCATGCCGCCGGAAAGCTCGCGCGGCACCTTGGTCATCGCCGCGTCGAGATTGACCAGATGAATGTACTTCTCGGTGCGCTGGCGTTTCTCAGCTTCGGGCAAATTGGGCGCCACCGCATCCACCGCAAGGTAGACGTTGTCAAACACATTGAGCCACGGCAGCAGCGAATAGTTCTGAAAGATCACGCCACGATCCGGCCCCGGGCCTTGGATAGGTTTGCCGTCGAGCAATATGACCCCGGCGTCAGCTGCGATGAGGCCGGCGATCAGCGAGATCAGTGTGGTTTTCCCCGCACCCGACCGGCCGACAATGCAAACGAACTCGTTCTCACGGATCGACAGATTGACATCGCGCAAGACCTCGAACCCGCCAGTTTGCGACTGTTCGCGCCCAGCGCGAATAAAACTTTTGCCGACGCCTTTGAGTTCTAAAACTGCCATGACATTGCCTTACGCGATCTTGAAGCGGCGCTCGATGACACTCATCAATCGATCCAGGGCGAAGCCGATCAGGCCGATCGCCAGCACGGATAATAGAATGTGTGAGTAAACCAGGCTGTTGTATTCCTGCCACAGGAAACCGCCGAGACCAGGAGAACCAGTGAGCATCTCGGCCGCGACAATCACCAGCCAGGCCATGCCGAGACTAAGACGAAAGCCGGTGAACATGTACGGCAGAGTCGCCGGTATCATGATTTTTCGGAGCGTCTTCATCGGCGACAGTTTGAGCACCCGGCCGACGTTCAAATATTCCGTGCCGATGCTGCGCACACCCATGGCGGTATTGATGACGGTCGGCCACATGGCGCACAGCGCGATGGTAAACAGCGCCGCCGGTTCAGACTGTTTGAAAATCACCAAACCAAGCGGCAACCAAGCCAACGGCGAGATCGGCCGCAACACTTGAATCACCGGATCAAAAGCCTGATGAAACTTCGGCGACAATCCCAAGAGAAATCCCAAAGGCGTGCCGAATAAGATTGCCAGACTGAAACCTTTGGCGACACGGATCAGGCTCAAGAATGCGAAACGTAGGATTCCCTGGTTCATCTCGCCGTCTTTGAAAAACGGGTTGAGAATATATTGTTGGCTTTCCTGCCAGGTCTTGAGCGGCGACGGCAGATCGGGCGCGACTTTCAAGCTGATCGCCGTCCAAATCGTCAGTACCAAGCCGATACCCAGGAGCGGCAAAACCAGCGCCGCGGCATCCATGCGTTTTTCCATTTTACCAAAGCCTCTAAGCAACGTTGCTGACGGCAAATTTCTTGACGTACTCTTCCGGCTTGGCCGGATCGAATTCGATTTTGTCAAAGAGCATCTCTTTTTTCATGTCGTCTTTGGGCACCGTGACACTCATTTCCTTGGCCACTTCGCGGTAGATATCCGGACGCACGACTTTGTTGACAATACCGCTATAGTCCGGCGCGCCTTTGACCATGCCCCAGCGACGAAATTGCGTCAGCCACCAAATACCATGGGATTTCCAAGGAAAGTTGGCGTTGCGATCGAAGAAAGTCATATAACTGGGATCTTTTTCCTTGCGCCCGTCGCCGTAATCGTAATCGCCGAGCATGCGGCCGAGAATAATGTCCTTGGACGTATTGATGTACTGCGGTTTTGAAACCACCTCGGCCATCTGCGGCCGGTTTTCCAGCTTATCAATATGGCGGCTCGCCTCCGTCATGGCGCGCAGAATCGCTTTCACCGTTTTGGGATTTTTCTCGGCGAACTCTTCGGTAAACGCCAGGACTTTTTCCGGGTGGTCTTTCCAGATTTGTTGCGTCGTCACAGCGGTGTAACCAATGCCGTCGGCAATGGCGCGCGCGTTCCAGGGCTCGCCGACGCAAAAGCCGTCCATCTTGTCGACTTTCATATTGGCCACCATCTGCGCCGGCGGAATCGTGATCAGGGTCACATCCTTGTCAGGATTGATGCCGCCGGCGGCAAGCCAATAGCGCATCCACATCGCGTGCGTCCCGGGCGGAAACGTCATTGCAAAGGTCATCGGCTTGCCGGCTTTTTTCGCCTCATCGACGATCGGCTTGAGCGCCTGCGGAGCCCGTATTCCCTTGGCCTTCAAATCGTTTTCCAGCGTGATCGCTTGGCCATTGTGATTAATTTCAAACGGGATGATCATCGGTTTCACCGGTGAACCGAGCAGGCCCATGGAAGACGCGAAGGGCATGCCGAACAGCATGTGCGTCGCCTGATTCTCGCCGAGCGTTAATTTGTCGCGAATTGCCGCCCATGACGCTTCCTTCGAGATCGTCGACTCGATGCCGTATTTTTTGAACAGTCCAAGCTCATGCGCCATGACGATCGAGGAACAGTCGGTCAGGGCGATTATTCCGAAGCGTATCTTGTTCGTTTCCGGCGCATCGGCGGCATAAACGCCGCCGATCCAGCGCGTCGGCAGATGGCTCAATAACAGACCCAAGGAACTGGCGCCCGCCACCCTGAGAAATTCGCGCCGGCCGTTTTTTTTCGCTTTCTTCATGTCGATCATTCCTCCACGCTATAATTTCCACCGTCAGCGGCGAGTTTGAAAACTTTGGCTTTAAGCTTGGCGTCGTTGACGCAGGCGCCACTGACCAAATCGAACTTATAGCCGTGCAGTGGACAGACCGCCGCGCCGTTGTCGATCCAGCCGGCCGACAATTGGCCGCCTTGATGGGGACAGATATTTTGCAGCGCGCATAGTTTGCCCTCGTGCTTAAACACGGCGATTTCCTGGTTGCCCACTCGCACCAGCTTGGCCGTGCCTTCGGCAATCTCAGCACTGCGAAGCAGCGGCTTGCGTGCGGCAGTTTTTTCCTCCGCCATATTGCCCAGCGCCGGCGCTTGAGCAATTTTCCGCAGCTGCTGGCGCATCGCCTTGAAGGCGCCGTGCTTGACCAGACCGGCGACAACTTCCGACAGATCTTCGCATGGAACATCTTCCATAATTTTCACTGGGAAATTTGCTTCACATCCGGCCGCACCGGCGGCGAAGACATCGACCGCCTCGACGATTTCGCCATTGAGTTTGATGTTTTTACCGAGCAGTCCGATATCGGCGATGGTGTGATTGCCGCAGCTCGCCGGGCAACCTGACCAGTGCATGCGCAGGGGCTGGGTTTTGCCCAATCTTGCTTCCAGAGTGCGCGCGGTTTTGAGCGCCCAACCTTTGGTGTCGATCAAGGCGAAGTGGCAAAAGTCCATCCCGGTACAGCTCACCAGACCGCGCATGACCTCGGAAGGATCGTAACGTAACTCCCGGAGCACCGGCTCCTCGGTGAGCTCGCCGATTCTACTGTCGGGCACATTGGCAACGATCAGATTCTGCCCGACCGTCAGACGCAGCTCGCCGCTGCCGTAGCGTTCGGCCAGGTCAGCGACTCGCAGCATCTGGTCCGAGGTCATGCGTCCCACCGGCACGGCGAGCCCGATATAGTTGAGCCCTGCCTGCTGCTGGCGAAACACGCCGACATGATCGGTGTGCTTCGGCGTGCGTTGATCTCTCCCAGCCGAGGCAAGCGGGCGATCAACGCGCCGTTCAAGCTCATCGCGAAACTTTGTCACGCCCCATTCTTCGATGAGAAACGCCAAGCGCGCCTTGGTGCGCAGCTCGCGCGCGCCGTAGTCGCGAAAGATCATGACGATATGGGAACAAACCGCCGCCGCTTCGTCGGGGGCGACGAACAAATCCAACGGCGACGCCATCCGGAAGCCGCCCGAGCCGAGCTTGCCGCCAGCGGCGACGTTGAAGCCTTTGACCTCGGCGCCGGCAATTTCCTTTAGCGCCGGTGTCAACGCTAAATCCTGCGCTTCGGCATGCGTGCAGGCTTCCTTGCAACCGGTAATTGTAACGTTGAACTTGCGCGGCAAATCGGTGAACGCGCGGTTGCCAATGAATAAATGGGTGAACTGCCGGGCGACGGGGGACGCATCGAAAAGCTCATTGGGCGTCAAGCCGGCAACCGGACATCCGATCACGCCGCGGATATTATCCATACCCGTTTGCAACGAGATTAAATCGACGGCTCGCAGTCTGCGCCAAATCTCCGGCACGTCATTGATTGTAAATTCGCGCAGCTGCATTTGCTGGCGCGTCGTGATGTCGGCAAAGCCTTTGCCGAAGTCGCGGCTGATTTCGCCGATCGCGCGCAGCTGCGCCGCGTTCATCAAGCCATTTGCGAAACGCAAGCGCATCATGAAGCGGCCGGGCGTTTGGCGGCGAAAAAATATTCCCGCCCATTTGAGCCGCTCCTTGTCGCCGTCGGAAATCTTTTCCCATCCCTCGGCGGCGTATCGCGGAATGTCATCGAGAATATCGAGACCGGCTTTCGCCTTCTTATATTCTTCGATTTTGTTCATGATTCGCTGAAGCTATCAGCAACGCACGTGCCACCAACATTGTGCGCGAAAGTCGAAGTAATTCAGAGGCGCTCGTATCACTGCACCGGATAACTGCTTAGGTCGTATACGACCCATGCCCAGAAAGTAGGCAGAGCTTTCGTCGCAGGGCACAAACCTATTGCGCTGTCGCAGTGAAACGACATGCAGTGGCATGCAAGCGCGCTGATCATTACTCGAGAAAATTCTTGGCAATCTCGGAACTCTGCTGCAGCAGCGCTGCTTGACACCATCACCGACTGCCTTGTCCTCTCCCATGCCGCATTCAAGCGTGCCATTCAGTCGCGCACACGTCCGCAAAGTTTGTTGCCCGAGCTGCCGCGGATAGAATCCGTCAGGAACTCGTCGTGGTTCAACTCCTGGGGCGGCACTCGTTAAACCTCACCTGAGCCGAATTCCAAAAAAGTTTTGCCAGTGCCAGCAGATCGTACGCGAGCAGTCCGTCGCGTGGTTCGGAGCGCTTGCGAGGCGCCGGCGGATCCAACAATACCGGACAAGAAAGCCGGCCGGCGATCGCTACCAGTTTTAACATCGCCAAATCAGGAAGGAGCCGCCGCCGGCGTTGTCTAAGCACGAGCAGATCGACGTCCTCGTCTCTCATAAAGGCGGATATTTCCCGCGTCAGTTTGCCTATTCTGACCACCTTCTTAATGCGTTCTTGATGCATGCGGCCGGCGCATTGGGCGACAATGTTCCATAGATCGAGAGTTCGCTCGCGCCGCAGGACGTCGAGCGGGACCCTTGCGTAGCTGTCCAAAAAAAACGGCAGACCGTCGACCGGGGCGATAGCCGATAACAATACATCTCGTTCGGCTTTTTCATCGATTACATGGAGCGCGACGATTTGGGATCCGGTTTCGCGCCCGAGCGCGACGGCGTCGCGCAGAGCCCGGCCCGACTCCAAGGAAAAATCGATCGGAACCAGGATCTTTCTGATTTTTTCCATTTGCATCTCCTCCGTTGAGACTCGGTTACGACGCTGAATTTAATTCCAGCGCAACTATCTTTTGTAGAGAGCGTCGATAAAGCCGCTCTGATCGATCTCCTTCAGCAGACCGATATTGACGAAGGCGTCAGGCTTGGCGGTTTTCGCCTTGGGATTTCTGAGGGCAAGATCGGCAAGCTGAAATTCGAGGCCCTTTATCGTCGGATAAGGTTTCTTTTCGGTCAATCTCTTGTAGGCCGAATAAGTCTCATCGAGTATCTCGCTATCCTTGATACGCAGCCGCCTGGCCAAAATCTCTTTGGTCTTTCTCTCATCGGTCATCCAGATATGAATGCCGGCGATGAACGCCTTGAGAAACCGCCGAACGGTGTCGGGCCGAGCCGCCACTATGCGTTCGGTTGTCGCCAAAGCTTCATGCTGATAACGCAAACCGAGATCGGCCATGTCGGCGAGAATTCGATAGCCTAATTTCTTGGCGGTGAGATCGAATGGCGGGGAAATTACCGTCGCCTGCACCGTGCCGCCGGTGAGCGCGGCGAAGCGGGCGCCCTGATCGCCGAGCTGCACTAACGTGACATCCTTGCCGGGAATCAAGCCGTTTTGTGCAAAAGCGTAGCGCACCGCCAGATCGGAAGTCGTGCCAAACCGGCTGACCGCCGCTTTGCCGCCTTTCAGATCGTCGAAACGGTTGATGCGCTTATCGGCGACGATGCTATACGGCACCGTGTTCATATAGCCGGCAACAATCGTCACGTCGGAACCCGCGACGCTCGCGGCGGCAATTTCCGACCCCGACGAAACAATAAATTGCACGCCGCCGGCAATCAGCGACTGCACCCCCTGGGTGCCGCCCTGAAAGAACACCAAATCGACGTCAAGCCCATATTTTTCATACAAGCCTGTATCCTTGGGGATAAATGCATGCGCCAGCGCGCCGCTCAGGCCGGCGACCCCGACATAAATCTTTTCTAGTTTCTCGTTCGCGGCAGCATTGCTGGCGCCAGCCAACAGACTGATCAAAATCAGAGTCGAAAAAATTCGCAGTTTCATTATTGTCCTTTCAAGTGCAATTTCTGAAGCGGCTCAGCGTCGTGCGGACGGTCGTACAGCCGGGGCAGCGCGGACCAGAGAGCGAGCGAAAACATCCGGCTCGGGCTCTTCCATCGCTAAACTGATGTCAAAGGAAATCACCCGCTGTCCCTGAAGAATCATTAATTCGCCGCGTGGGCTGGCGAGAAAATTGAAGCCGCCGTAGGAAACAAATCCATCGGGCAGGCCGACGCCGAAGCCTTCGGGGTGCGGCGGCAACACTTGCAGCGGCCGGCCGTCGAAATAACCAAGCACGTTGCGCTGCTCGCGCCAGCGCCGAACTGCGGCATCCTCCGATGCTTTGCTCCTGGCTTCCGGCTCGAGGTGCTCCGCCGTGTGATAGAGCGCGACGATTTTTGGCTCGTTCAAGAGCGCTGCCATTAGCTGTGCCGGCGACAGTTTTTCGTACTTTTCGGACCAAACATCGGCTGGCACCGCCAGGTGGGCGTGATCGGCATCGAGTGGAAATAGGTAGCGCGCTGCGCCGATATCGAGCATGCCCTTGAGATGCTGCGTAACCTGATTGACGAAGCGGCAATCCACGCGCACCGGCACACCGTGAATCGTCGTGGCGAAATCAGCTTTGCCGGTCACGCAACTGAAAGCCGGCAAGGCGTTACACATGCGGCCACCGTAGCTTTCTTGATATTGATAAGCGGCGCCGATCTCAGCTGCGGAAAAATGCCAGGAATCGCGAGCAGACTGCGCCGCCGCGATGCTGGCGCCAGGAACTAAACTTATGAAGGCACAGCCAAGCAATACGCGCCAAGATTTATGCAGCTTCGCCGTGTGACAATGGGTGGCGCTACTGGATTTACCCATCTGACTGGAAGCCTTTACTGTTTCCATCGCTTCACCTCTCTAGTTGCATCTTCAAAAAAAATGGCGCTCGATTCCACTTGAGAATCTGGCGCCATTGCCACAGTCATCGGCTTCAGCATCGAAGCCTGAACCGCTCTTTTTCCGCTTGCGACTCCTTCACGGAGCCAGCGCGATGATACGTTCCTATTACCGGCTAATTGCTTATTGCAGCCTCCCTGTCATTTGCTTCGCGATTCTCATGGGCATTCTGATAAAAAATATCCACCTTCTCGTGATTCTTTGATTCGAGCAGCATCTGCGCGTTGGCGATCGCGCGATCGATGTCGTCGATCGGCGCCATTGAAATTCTTCCATGACCTGGATAGAGAGCCTGCAAACTGAAACTGCGCAGGCGCGCCAGCGAATCCAGGTAATCGCCGATGCTGCCGCTCTCCGCGATATAGGAAAGCGTGCCGCCGGCAAATACGCTGTCGGCGGAAAAGAGCAATCCACTGGTGGTCTCGATGATCGAAATACAACCGGAGGTGTGGCCCGGCGTGTGAAACACCCGTAACGTATAATTACCGAGATCGATGCGCGTCATATTTTCCAGCCACAAGTGCACCCGCATCGGCAGTTCGTTGAGATCGTTGCCCTTGTACATGGTCACATAGTAATCCCCGGTCGTCATTTTCGAAGCAGCCAAACGGTAAGCTGCGATCATCGCCGACTCCTGAAAGTAACGATTGGCGCCGATATGATCGCAATGCTCATGGGAATTGATCACCAGATTGATATCGCGCACTTTCATGCCGATATGGCGCAGTCCGCGCTCGAGCACCGGGAAATTCTGGTCTGACCCGGAATCGATCATGACGTTCATGTAATCGCCCTGGATCACATAACAGTGGCTGCTGCCGCCAAGTCCTCTTATCTGGAATATTCTCGGATTGAGCTCAGTGACCGCATTCGTGGTTGCCACTTCGATTATCTCCTTCCATCGCGGCTTCGAGATCGTTGTAGATCTCAAAGCATTCGGAAAACCGATCGTGATTAAAATATCCCTGCAATGCCGGGTCGAGATTGCAGAGGCGCAATACGCCGACGCGCTGATCGACCTGGCGTTTGAAAGATGTCAGTACACCGACCTCCCATATTCCGAATTGCTCGAGTTGTTTAAGATTGACGATCACGCGCACACCCTGGCGTGAAAGCCAGCGGCGAAATAAATGTCGCACCCGCAGCGGCTCATTGTTCTCGGCTTTGCCTGACGGAGTGACGACCACCCAGCCGGCAACTTCCGTAATACGATAATTCACCGGGGCTCAATTCCACAGCGACCAATCTTTCCGCCGCGCTTGATTGGCATGCGCCATGGTGAGTGGCGCGAGTTCAAAACAACGCGCCATCTCCAATACCGGCCACACTGGGATGTCTTTTTCCAACTGTTCGCCGAACACGTCGGCCAAGAAAATAATGTTTTCGAGAATTTTCTCGGTTGCGGTTTTGCCAGTCTTCAGCATTCTCTTACCTCCATAAAAATTAAGGCGCTCCACCGGCTACGGTGAGCGCCTTTGCTCAACCCCGGGCAACGTCGCCCTCGTTCAAGTAACAACGCAACCGTTGTGCCACCGGGCGGCAATCACAAACATCGCGATATCATGACGTTTTAATATTCTTGTAAATTGAGACGCCTGTTCGAGCGTCACGAACGTGCCTAAAGAACGAGCAGACAGAACCGGGAGGCGGGGGAAATAGAATGAAAGAATTTCCGTCTATGATAGAAAACCCGCACGATGAGCAGTCCAAGAACGGGATTGTTGCGGTTTCGCGCCATTAATTACGGATTTGATTCGGTGAGCAACCCACCCGCGAGCAGTATCGCCTGCGCGATATCGGCCATCGGCTTGCGCATATTCATGCTGGCTTTTTTCATCAGCGCATAGGCGCGCTCTTCCGAAAGATGGCGTTGCTCCATCAGTAAACCTTTGGCGCGCTCGATTAATTTCCGCTCCTCAAGATTCAGCTTAAGCGTGGAGACTTCGTCGCGCAGGGAAACAAATTCACGGAAGCGGCTGACTGCAAGCTCGATGGCGGGCGCGAGTTCTTCCACCCGCAGCGGTTTAACCAGATAGCTCATCACTCCCGCATGAGTCGCGCGCGTCACCGTCGAAGCATCGGCATGACTCGTGACCAACACGATCGGCAAGGGTCGGGTTTGCATGATCTCGCGCGCCGCTTCGATGCCGTCGAGATCCGCCAATCCCACCGCCATAACGATGACTTCAGATCCGGAAGCCTGGGACAGCGCCAAAGCCACTTTGCCGCTCGAACCCTCGGCAGCCACGCGATAACCGCAACTGCGTAGGCTTGCGACCAATTGGCGCCGCGATGGCTCGTGATCGTCGATCACTAGAACGTTCTTCATACCGACACCAATCCACCATCAGCTTTGCGATTTTTTGAACGGGCCACGCGGCGGACAAACTCGCTCAGAAAGCGCTCGCCGTAGTATTTCAACGCCGGCGCATAATTATGCGTGTCGGTCATGATTTTGTCGGCTTGGACGTAAGGCGCCAGCGCCAGGTCTTTGGATCGCTCTTCGATCCATCTTTCGATCATGCGCGGCGTTACCTCAAGGTGAAACTGCAGCCCGTAGATGGTTTTGCCGAGGCGAAACGCCTGGGTGCGAAAATGCTGCGATGAAGCGAGTAGGATGGCTCCGCTGGGCAGTTCAAAACCGTCCCCATGCCACTGAAACACAGTGGCAATCTCCGGCAAATACCCAAGCAATGAATCGACCTGACCGTGCGGCGTAATTGAAATTGGATTCCAACCGATCTCTTTGACTGAGCCGTGAAATACCGCCGAGCCCAGCGTCGTGGCAATCAACTGCGCGCCTAAGCATACGCCCAAAACCGGCACGGCATCGTCAATCGCCGCTCGTATAATCCGCTTTTCCCAGCGCAAAAACGGGAAACTTGCCTCATCATCCACGTTCATCGGGCCGCCCAGAATGATCAGGGCTTTGACTTCGTCCCAGTTTTCCGCCGGCATCTCATCATGAAATAGACGGACAACCCGATAGGCAGTTTGCTGCCTTTCCAGGACTTCGGCGAAGAAACCCAGATCTTCGAATGGGTCATGCTGAAAAACGACGACCTCACCCATGGGTCCCCCAAAAGTTATTACGGGCCAGTGAGATTTGCACTGAAGCTATCCACCTCAGTGCAAAATAGTCAGCGGTCAGATATCGAAGTACAGAGCGAACTCCCAAGGATGTGGGCGGAGCCGGATGGCATCGACCTCATGCTTGCGTTTGTACTCGAGCCAGGTCTCGATCACGTCCTTGGTAAAGACATCGCCGGTGAGCAAGAAGGCATGATCCTTCTCCAAAGCGTCGAGCGCCTGATCCAACGATCCCGGCATCGATTTCACCTTGGCCGCCTCCTCGGGCTCCAACTCGTACAAGTTCTTGTCGATCGGTTTGGGCGGTTCGATCTTGTTCTTGATACCGTCAAGTCCCGCCATCATCATCGCCGGGAAGGCCAGATACGGATTGGCGCTTGGGTCGGGGGTGCGAAACTCCAGGCGTCTGGCCTTCTCGCTGGTCGAGTACATGGGAATACGCACGCAGGCGCTGCGGTTTCTGGCCGAGTAGACTAAGTTGATCGGCGCTTCATAGCCCGGCACCAGTCTGCGATAGGAATTGGTGGTCGGCGCGATGAAGGCGCACAGCGCATGGGCGTGCTTGAGCAGGCCGCCAATGTAATGGCGGGCGGTCTCGCTGATCAGCCCATAGCCCTTCTTGTCGTAGAAAATGTTCTTGCCGGTCTTCCACAGGCTCTGGTGGCAGTGCATGCCCGAACCATTGTCCTGGAACAGCGGCTTGGGCATGCAGGTGACCACTTTGCCTCTTTGTTTGGCGGTGTTCTTGACCACGTACTTATAGAGCAGCACCTTGTCGGCCATCTTGGTCATGGTGTCAAAGCGCATGTCGATCTCGGTCTGGCCGCCGGTGGCGACTTCGTGATGGTGGACTTCGATCTTGATGCCGCATTTCTCCAAGTTGAGCACCATCTGGGAGCGCAGGTCCTGGTACTGGTCCATCGGGGGGACCGGGAAGTAGCCTTCTTTGTAACGGATCTTGTTGCCCAAATTAGGGCCGTCGGCGTTGCCGGAGTTCCAGAAGGCTTCGGCGGAGTCGATGTGGTAGTAGCCTTCGTGGTGGTTCTGGTCGAACCGGATGCTGTCGAAGATGAAAAACTCGATCTCGGGACCCCAGTAGCTGGTGTCGGCGATGCCGGTGGACTTCAAATACTTCTCGGCTTTTTGGGTGATATAGCGGGGATCGCGGGAGTAGGGTTGGCGCGTGATTGCGTCAAGCACGTTACAGACAAAGCTCATGGTCGGGTGTTCGGTGAACGGATCCATCATGGCGGTGTCGGGATCGGGGATGAGGATCATGTCGGATTCGTTGATCGACTGAAAACCGCGGATGCTCGAGCCGTCAAATCCCAGCCCTTGTTCGAACTTGTCGGCGTCAAGATCGGTTGCCGGTATCGAAAAATGCTGCCATAACCCCGGCACGTCGATAAACTTGAAATCGACGATCTCTACCTTGTTCTTCTTTGCCATCTCTAGGACGTCTTTTACGGACATCTATTTGCTCCTCGCAGTAGTTAAGATCTTCGGTAATCTGCTGCGGGAACCGGCACAGAAGAAATCCGCGCCGGTTCCCGCAAGGTCGAACCCTGTGCGTTAATAAGCTACGCGCTCTTTTGCATAGTCGCCGTGCCGTAACCCAAGTGCTTCTCGGACTCCGGCATGTCGGAATAGCCGGGGATGCCGACTTCCGCCACGTCGAGGCCTTCGATTTCAACTTCTTTGCTGACACGGATCGGCGTAATCAAGTCACTTACCTTGAACCACACGTAGGCCATGGTGAAGCCGAACACGAGCAGCACACCGGCATTGATCAGTTGCATTACTAACTGCGAGGGGTCGCCATAGAGAAGACCACGGACGCCATCCGAGCCGTATGTCTTGACGAATGAATCGCGCACGACACCGTTCCAACCCGCGCCGTATGCGCCGTTGGCGAAGATGCCGAGTGAGATCACGCCCCAGACGCCGTTAACCCCATGAACCGATATCGCGCCGCACGGATCGTCAATGCCGCGCGCTTCCCAAAAGAAAACTGCGTAGACAACCAGGATACCGCCGATGCCACCGATCACTGCGGCCGCCCATGGATCGACGAAGGCACACGGCGCGGTGATGGCCACCAGACCGGCGAGCATGCCGTTGCAGAGCATCGTCGGGTCGGGTTTCATTCCTTTCATCGCCATCGCAACGTAAGCGCCGAGTGCGCCCATGATACCGGCGAGCATGGTGTTGACGACGACATAACTGATGCGTAGATCGGTTCCTGACAACGTCGAGCCGGGGTTAAAGCCGAACCAGCCGAAAGCCAGGATAAACGTTCCAACAACAACCATAGGCACATTGTGACAAGGAATCGCCCGTGCCCGGCCCTGAGAATCATATTTACCGATGCGCGGACCAAGAATCATGGCACCGGCTATGGCAATCACACCGCCCATCGCATGGACAACTCCAGAGCCAGCGAAATCGACAGCGCCATGACCAAGCCCCCAGTTGAGCCCCCCCTGGGCGAGAAAGCCGCCGCCCCAAACCCAGTTGGCGTAGAGGCAGTATGGCAACGCCACCCACAAACCATACAGCATGAAGTTTTTCCAAGCCCAGCGTTCCGCCATCGCACCGGTTGGAATCGTCGCCGTGGTGTCCATGAAAACCATCATGAAAAAGAACAGCGCCATTACCGAGACATCACCGACGGCGCTGCCGAGGAAAAAGCCTTTGGTCCCGATTAGGCCATAGGTAAAGGCTCCAGTCGCTTTGCCCGCCGCATCGAGCGCGGCGCCAATGCCGAGACCCTCGTTAAGAGCCGATAATCCTGGCCCGAGGGAGGCATACCAGCCCGGCGCCACGGGGCCGTTAAACCAGTTGCCCCAACCGATGCCGAAACCGTAAACCCAGAAGGCCAGGCAACCCAACGGATAAATCATGAAGTTCATCGCTGCTGTATGGGCTGCGTTCTTCGAACGAATTAAGCCGGTCTCGACCATCATGAAACCGGCCTGCATGAACATGACAAGAAAACCCGCGATCAACACCCAAACGTAGTTGATCGAATACATGTTATGGACGATGCGATCGTAAAGATCTGTGGGCTTTAACTGATCGGGGACGTCACCCTTGGCATCGCCCGCAGGCGTAGCCCATACGCCAGCGGCCGCACCCGTCGCATCCGGCCATGCCGGCTTCTGCGGGTCTTCATTCGCACCGGAAAAATACGCCGGCAGCTTTGGCGCAGGCGTCGCTGCCGCCGGGGCTGCTGCCGCGGGCGCAGGCGCGTCGACTTTCGCCGGGGCTTCCGGCGCTTTGGTTTCTTGCGCCATGACCATGCCGGCATGGAGCATCGCCCCGAGCGCGAGCGCGCAACTCAATTTAGTTAATTTCGCTTCTAAAAATTTCATGATCTCCTCCGAATTTATTTCCTGGCTTCCCCTTTTTCGATGGAATCCTCACCCTTAACCCGTTCCCTCAGATGGCGTCGACGCCCTTTTCGCCTGTACGGATCCGAATCACTTCTTCCACCGAAGTAACAAAAATTTTACCATCACCGATTTTACCGGTTTTGGCCGCATCGGTGATGAGTTGCACTACTTCGGCAGCCTTGTCGTCGCCGACAAGGATTTGAATTTTTACCTTCGGCAAAAAATCAACCGAGTACTCAGCGCCACGATAAAGTTCGGTGTGCCCTTTTTGCCGGCCAAATCCTTTAACCTCTTCCACCGTCATGCCTTGAATCCCCGCCTTCGTGAGCGCTTCCTTGACCTCGTCAAGCTTAAACGGCTTCACGATCGCTTCGACCATCTTCATAAAAACTCCTTTGGTTTCGACACCGCCATTAAAAACATCCCGAACGTTTGAGTTCTTGCAGGGTCTAGAGCAACCGCAGTGCCAGAATGATTTTTGCCAACCGCAGGTATTCCTTATCAGCGAAATCATTAAAGTATTCGGCAGGCAATCTGCTGGAAGCAGCAAGATCGCTGGAACTGCAACTTGCCTAGCAATTAAGCGGTGCGCTTAATTGCTAGGCAAGTTCGAAACTCAAAAATCTGCCGAAATCGATGTAGCGGAGTTAGTGAGCAGGTTTATCAACCCACGGCGACGAAAACCCGGCTCGAGCTCATGTTCATTAGCGAAGCGCCGGAACACTGGCCCAAGATTCTACCCGAACTTTACAGCGAAGGTGCAAGGGTGAAGACCGGAGCAGCAGAAAGCCCGGCGTGGGGGCTGGCAATAAAAACCTCATTTTTATAGAAGCGAGCGGCGGCGCAATTTTTCGTTAAGGAATGCCGATGCGATTCAAGACGTTTCGAGCGTTGACGCAGACCGATGATCGCGGGCCGATGAGTCACACTACAATCTACGGTGCTGCAGCGCCGGCAATTCGGCGCGAACTTTGGCGAGATGGTCGAGATCGATTTCCGCGGTGATCACGCCCGGACCGTCGGGCAGCTCTGCTAGAATAGTGCCCCACGGATCGACGATCATCGAGTGGCCGTGGCATTCAAAGCTTTTGGCGCTTTTGCCGAATTGATCGGCGGCGATTATATAAGTTTGATTTTCGATGGCGCGGGCGCGCAACAACGGTTCCCAGTGCGCTTGGCCGGTAAACGCCGTGAATGCCGAGGGAACGAAGATCAAATGCGCGCCCTGCTCGGCTAATCCCCGGTACAACTCGGGAAAACGTAAATCATAACAAACTGACAAGCCCATCGTTCCGAGCTCGGTGCGCGCCGACACAGCTTCGCCGCCATGCTCGCGAGTCTCCGACTCGCGCAACGACACGCCATTGGCCAAGTCGACGTCAAATAGATGAATCTTGCGATAGGTTGCGAGTAAATTTCCTGCCGGGCCGAACAGCAGACTCGTGTTGTAGGCTTTCGGTTTGTTTGGAATGGCTTCGAGAATTGACCCGCCGAGTAAAAAAATATTCAGTTCTTGAGCAAGCGCGGCGAGCTTATTGGAAGTCGATCCGGGAATTGTTTCGGCAAACTCCCTTTCCAGCTTTTTGTTGCCGCGCCAAATAAATACTTCCGGCAAAACCACGAGCCGCGCTCCCTGTCGTGACGCCTCGCGCACCCACCTTTCAGCCTCGGCCAAATTGCTCGTCTTATCGTCCGAAGCAAGCATCTGCACGGCAGCGGCGACAAACTTCATGATTCCGGTATTCCGAAACGTTGAACCTTTGAACTTGAACCTTGAACGGCAGTTATCTGTTCAGAAAGACCGGACAGGGCGTATTGCGCAAGACATATTCTGTGGTGCTGCCCAGGACCATCTTGATAATCCGGCGGTGGCCATGGGCGCCGATGAAGAGCAAATCGAATTTGCTATTGACCAGATATTCGATGATTTTTTGTTCGGGGTAGCCGCGCGCGATCTCGTATTTGACGTCGATGGCATACGAGCCCAGATAGGCTTTGGCTTGCTGCAGCACTGCTTGTGCCGCGGTTTCTTCTCGGGCGATGGTCAGGACTGTGAGCGGCAGTTTGAGCACTGTGCAAAACTCCGCGGCCGATTCCATCGCCGAGCTTGCGCGTTGGCTGCCATCGTACGCCAGCAGCGGGTTGGCAATCTCCGCGACGCGCTTGGTCGAGACGAAGATCGGTCGCGGACATTTGCGTATGATGGTTTCGGCGGTCGAACCGAGCATCCCGGCGGTAAATCCTTCGTTTACGCCGCGATGCCCAATCACCACCAGATCCGCCACGTTGGCGCGCTCGCAGATTTCATTGGCAATCAGCCCGGTGTCGAGAAAACTTTGCGCGCGAATGTTTTTGTCCGCGCAGGTTTCACGGAAGTTTTCCAGTATGAGCTTGCCCCGCTCGTCGAGGAGCTCGCGCATTTTCGTCGAAAAATCGAGATAAGGTTCGAATCCGAGCGAACCCGAGACATCATGGAAGAAAGTCCCTTCGAGGGAAACCGTATCGATCACATGCTGGCCCAACAACATGCCGTCAAAACCGCGCGCCAGCCAAATCGCATAATCGAGGGCCGCCTTGGAATGTTCGGAGCCGTCTAGAGGAATCAAAATGTTTTTAATCATGCGTCCCTCCCCCGGTGCGTTCCCTGCCGCCCGCGGCCGACACTGCTTAAGGGTGAAGCGGCCAAGGCCACGATAGCAAGGTCGCGAGTAATTACAAACGGAATCGGCGCCCAACCATTTACAACCGCAGGGCTTTAAGAGATAATCCCGCCAGCTCTAGAAACGTTGGATAAATGCAGCGACCGAAGAATCGTCAGGAAGCCCGCCTCCAGGATCTGATCGTCAGCGCGAAACAGCGGAACATTCATGTGCGCATGGAGAAGCTTCTGCGCGAAGCCAGCTATCGGGCCCACAGCGGTCGATGCCGGGTCAAAGACCAGGAGTTGATCGTTATCGACCGCGACATTCCGCTGGTCGAACAAATAGAGTTTCTCACAAACGAACTTGCCCAGGATCGCGACAAGGCAGATCCTCAATCAAACCCGCCGGTCGAGCAAGCAAATTCTAATTAGGTCAGACCTCGTGCAGCTAATGCACGCGAATCTTTTTTGCCGCTTCGATCCCTAAAGAAAATTGGTCTTCGCCAACCTTTAGCGTCATCATACCCAATGACGGGGCCACATCTACGACCAGTACCTGCGCTCCCGGAGTCAACCCGTGCTCTTGTAGATAACCGAGCAGCCGCACATCGCGTTCGCCGCCTTCGGTTATAAAATCAAGCTCGACGGTTTGACCATCGTTGGCATCATTGAGCGGCATAGTCTTACTCAGATTGCCTGTGGCAGCCCCCGGTATGCGATTGCCGTGGGGGCAGGTCAGCGGATTATTCAACAATTTTGCCAAGCGTTCTTCTACCTCTTGGGAGATCGCATGTTCCAATCGGTGCGCTTCCTGGTGCGCCTTTACCCAGTCCAGTCCCAACAGATCGGTGAGAAACCGTTCCGTGAGAAAATGACGGCGAATCGTTCGTTCGGCAATTTTTTTACCCTCGTTGGTTAGATGAATTTCTTTGCGCCGGTTTATTGTCACATAGCCATCTTTTTCTAAACGGCGAACCGTTGCGAAGATCGTAGATGCCGAAACCCCGGCCTCGGCAGCCATGCGGGCAGCTATAACCGGCTGGCCGTCTTCCATAAGTACGTAAATAGCCTTGAGATAATCTTCCAAGGCATGGGTGACTTTAATTTCTTCCATAGGTTTGACAAACTTTTTGCCTTCGACTATACGAAGGTTTAATGTTAAGAAGACCGAAGTATGAATTTGTCTTATGACTAAACTGAACCTTACCTGCCATCTTCATAATCAAGTTGCGTCATGAGATCAAGGGAGTTCTATCTAAATCGGTGTGGATGTGCTCGCCATGCAGGGCATCGCCGCCTGGCTGAGAAATTCTTTCCGACCCAAGGAATTTAGCCAATGACCACCGGGATGCTACAGCGCCGCTCAAAGACGATTTCTAAACTTACCGCCGCATTATTCGCGATATCCTTGCTGGTATTGGCCGCGACACCGGTGTTGGCGCAAGAGCAGGCTAAGAAGTTGGTCGCGCTACTCGACTATCTCGGCAGCGATTACAAAAATGCCGTCAAAGACGGCAAAGTCTTGAACCCGGCCGAGTATGGCGAAATGCAAGAATTCGCCAAGCGTGGACAGGAACTTTTTAACCAGCTCAAGGAAGGTGACAAAGCTGACAAAGCCGGCGTGGAAACAACCATCAAGTCGTTGGCCGCCCAGATCGACAAGAAAGCGGACCCGCAGTCCGTGGCCGCGATGGCGAGCAATGCCAAGGAAAAATTGATCGCAGCCTACAACATTATCCCCTATCCCAAGCAGCTTCCGTCTCTGGAGACCGGCAAAAAACTCTTTCTCGAAAACTGCGCCCAATGCCACGGTGAGGCCGGCAAGGGAGATGGTCCGGGCAGAGACTCCATGAACCCCAAGACACCGCCGCCGGCGAATTTTACCGACCCGGAGCGAATGGCTGGGCTGTCACCATTCAAAGCCTTCAACACCGCAAGTTTCGGCATAGAAGGAACCGCAATGGCATCCTTCGCCCTGCTTTCGGAAGAACAGCGCTGGCAAGTGGCATTCTATGTAATGTCGCTACGCTTCTCCCCTGAACAGGCCGCCCATGGTGAAGCTCTGTTTGCTGCGAAAAAGCTGCCGACCGACCTCACCTCGACAGCGACACTGGCCACTTCTTCCGACGAACAGCTCGAGGAAAAGCTTAAGAGCTATTTTGGCCAGGAGGCGGAGGTCAACCAAGGGCTGGCGTTTTTGCGCCGTGGCGTGCTGGAAAGAAAACCTGGCGATCAATTGGCGCTGAGCCGAAAATTGGTTCGCGAGGCTGCCGAGCTTTATAGCCGGGGCCAAAGGGATCAGGCCTATCAAAAAGCCGTAGACGCCTATATTGACGGCTATGATCCGGTCGAGCCGGCATTATTTGCCAAAGACTTAACCTTTGGACGCAACCTCGAAGGGCTGTTCACGCAATATCGCAACGCCATCAAGCAAGGCGTTGCACCCGAAGACATCCAGAAGCGTCGGCTTGAAATCGAAGCGAAACTTGATCAAGCCAACGAAATTCTTGCGCGCGATGACAGCTATTCGGGCGTCTACTTTTTTATTAATTCGGCGTTGATTATTCTCCGCGAAGGATTGGAGGCGACATTAGTTATCGCCGCGATCCTGACCATGCTAAAAGTCATGGGCGCCGCGCACGCTGTGCGCTACATCCATATAGGCTGGATCCTTGCGCTGATCGCCGGCGGGCTCACCTGGGTCGTCACTCAAACGTTTTTGACCCTCAGCGGACAAAATCGCGAAAGCATGGAAGGCTTCATTTCGGTTTTTGCCGCCGCAGCTTTGTTCTACGTCGGCTATTGGCTGCACACCAAGTCCGAGGCCAAGAAGTGGCAAAGCTTCATCCAAAGCAAAGTTCAGAACGTGATCGATGGCAAGAAGATTCTCGGACTGGTCGGAATATCCTTTTTCGCCGTTTATCGTGAGGCGTTCGAAATCGTGTTGTTTTACCAAGCGCTTTGGCTGCAAAACGAAAATGGCCGGCATCTGATTTTGTCGGGATTCGCCGCGGGTCTCGTGATTCTTGTCGTGCTAACCTTTGCCATTTTGAAACTCGGCCTCAAAGTCCCGTTGAAATACTTCTTCGGCGTCACCGGCACCTTTCTGTATATCCTTGCGTTCATCTTCGCCGGTACTGGTATCACGGAACTGCAAGCGGCCGGATGGGTTTCGGCCACACCCGTCGGTTTCTTGCCGCAGATTCCACTGTTGGGAATTTATCCAACGTTGGAGAGTTTAGCCGCTCAAACTTTGATGGTCTGCGCGTTTGTCGCGACCTCGCTGTGGATGGCGCGCGAGCGCAAGCGGGCGGTGGCTTAATGGCACCGCAACGCCAAACTGGAGATCAAGCTGATTCCACTGCGGTCGCAGATGAGGCCTCGTTGCGTTGCCACTGTGGCAGCTTACTCGCGCGCCTTGTCCCGGACGGCGTTGAACTCAAATGCCGCCGCTGCAAGCGTCAGGTGGTCGTCCGATTCGCCACCGAAGGCACTGTCAGGATCGATATGTAACGCAAAGAAAGTGCTGATAGCTCCAATTATTCGCGGCCAGAGGTCTTGAACCCAGAGCCCGGCATTCCGCGCAGACAACGGCGGCAACCGGGCTTTTTGGTTTCATAATAAGGAGAGAACCAGATGATGCATTCGAGGATCATACGTATTGTGCTTTTCTTCGGTGTCATGGCGTTAGCAAGTGGCGCGCAAGCCGATGACGGGGTGGTCGAGTTGCGCTTCGAGAATCGCCGCTTCATGCCGCAAACCATCACCGTCCCGGCGAATCAACCATTTAAAATCAAGATCACCAACAGCAGCAAAGAAGCTATCGAATTCGAAAGTTTCAAGCTCAACCGTGAGAAGGTCGTTGGTCCAGGCGAGTCGGTGATTGTACTCGTGCCGGCTTTGCGTCCCGGCAGTTATGACTTTTACGACGATTTCCACCAGGACGTTCCCGAAGGAATCATTAACGCCAAGTAAGTAAATCATGAGCGTAACGGACCAGGGCAAGTGAATGTATATCAGGTCAGCGTGGTGGCGCTGCTTGCAGTCGCCGGACTGACGATGGTCGGACTATCGCGAAGGATTCGCCATGAAGATCTATCGATTCGCGGCGACATTGCAGCGCCGACCACAATTAATGTTATTCTCCAACGCTCCTGCTACGACTGCCACTCCAACGAAACCCGTTGGCCTTGGTACGGCTACATTGCACCGCTTTCTTGGTGGATGGAACGGGACGTTGAGTTGGGCCGCAAACAGCTGAACTTCTCCGAATGGGGTTCCTATTACCCGAAGACAAAAATACGCAAACTTCAGTGGATCGATCGCGCTTTGCGTCAAGAAAACATGCCGCCGTTGAGCTACCGCATACTGCATCCTCACGCAGCGCTGAACCAAACAGATTTGCTGCTGTTACTACATTGGATCGAAGCAGAACTGGCAAGCCTTCGATCACAATAAAATTCTGATGCATCCAAGGAGCATTTCATATGATTAACTTTCGCCAATCGTTCGCCGGTGCAGGTCTGATTATGCTGGTGTCTTTGATGTGTCCCGGCTTTAGCATCGCGCAGGTCGACCCGTGGGAATTTGAAGTTTACCCATATCGCACAATTGGGCGTGGGGTTCTTGAATTGGAGTGGCTCAATGGGGTCGTCGCCAATGGCTTCACCCAAGGTGACAACGGAACTTCCGGCGGCACCCTACCCAGCCAATCAATGTGGCGCACCGCGCTGGCGGCAGCCTACGGGCTTTCAGATCGTATCGAAGCCGCGGCTTACGTGAATCTCGCCAAGCCCAAGGGTCGTGACCTGCAATATTCCGGCTCCAAGTTCAGAGTACGCGGCAGCCTGTTTGACCAAGAGCAGCTACCTGTCGATCTCGGTTGGTACATCGAATTGGAATACAACCGCGTGCCAAAGTTCGACGACCAAAAACTCGAACTTGAATTGCGCCCGATTATTCAAAAAGACTTCGGCAGTTTTTCCTTCATGGTTAACCCCATCTTTGAAAAAGTATTGGTCGGCCCAGACAAGAACAAAGCATTCGAATTCGGCTACGCCTCGGGAATATATTATCGATGGCTGCGGTCTATTTCCCCGGGTCTCGAGTTCTTCGGCGGTATCGGCAATATCAACGACACCGACCCAAGAGCGGAGCAGCAACATTACATATTTCCAGTCATCCGAGGCGATCTGCCGCACGGCATCGAGTACAACATTGGCGCCGGTTTTGGCCTGACCCACGGCTCAGATCCGGTCATCATCAAGTTCAATCTAGAGCTGGAGAAGTTCGTTGGCGCGCTGTTCGGACCCTCGTCGGGCTCGAGCTGGTTTTGGTAATCGCCTCGCTGTTGGCGCGCAGTACTTCATTCTCGTCGAAGCGCTATCGATCAACTGACTTAGAACGCGAATGAACGAAAGATAGAGTCGTTGGCGGCGCAACGGGTGAACTCTTACGCTGCCACTGTCGCCGGAGCACGGGCAGGCTAGAAATTCCGGGTGATTTTGTGGGGCGTTGATGAGACATTGATAACACAGCCTTAAAAATTATGTAATGTTTTTAATGCTTTGTAAGATATTATTAGGTATTACAAATATCATATCTGAGTATTGACAAACTCTTCTGCTTTGAATATACAAACACCTTGAGCGGCCAGAGATCTTGAATCCCGAGCCCGGCGCGGCGCAGCGAATGTTGCGGAGCACCGGGCTCTTTTATTTTCGCGGAGGGAACATGTACGGCATCAAATCGCGTGAAGGCAGGTGGTCGGTCTCGCTTTGCAGCTGTAGCCAAGACAGCACTCACTTCCACTACGGCAACATCGTTCTGCATATCTCGAGAGACGATCTGCGCGACCTCGGCATCGCCATGCAAAGCGCCACGGAGAACGCCGAACACGGCGAACACGACCATCACCAGCAACTCAAGAAAGGATTGGCCCAATAGCCATGTCGGCATTCGTTTCAATCATCATCAAAGGCGGCATCGTTATGATTCCGCTGCTCGCGTGTTCTTTGATTTCCCTGGCGCTCACCATCGAGCGCATCCTGTTCTGGACCAAGTTGAAATCGAAAGAAGTTCTCCAGCAAATTTTATCCTTGGTGGAAAACGGCGAATTCGAGCAAGCCTTAAAATTAGGTAATTCTTCCGATCAGCCGATTGCCCGGGTCTTGGCGGCCGGCATCGCTCACCGCAATCCCGCGCCGGCCAAGGCCATGGAAGCCAAAGCCCAAGCGGAGATCCCGGTTCTCAAAAGCCGCCTGGGGGTTCTCGATACGATCGTCACCCTCGCGCCACTGCTCGGTCTGCTCGGCACTGTGGTCGGCATGATCGGTTCCTTCGATGTCATGTCCGAGGTCGGCATGGGCCAACCCCATGCCATCACCGGCGGCGTTGCCGAGGCGCTGATCGCCACCGCGACAGGGTTGCTGATCGCGATTCTCACGTTGATTTCCTACAACTACTTCACGGCGAAGGTCGAGCGCGAAATGGACCGCATGGAGCACTTCAGTTCCTCGCTCGAATTACTGCTGCATGAACGCATGGGGAAACACTGATGCGCATTCAACGCCGCAGCATCAAAAAAGCCCGCATCGAGATCATCCCAATGATCGACACGATCTTTTTCTTGTTGGTCTTTTTCATGATCTCGACGCTGTCAATGACCCAGTTCAAAGGCATGCCGGTCAATCTGCCCAAGGCTGCCGCCGGACAGCAGGCGCCGACCGAGAGTGCGGCGATAACCATCGACAAAGAGGGCCGGCTGTTTCTTAACCGTCAGGCGATCGATAAGTCCGCTCTCGCCGACGCGCTACGCGAGCAGCTGGTGAAAAACCCCGAGGTGTTGGTTGTCATCAACGCCGATGACGGCGTCGAGCATGGCCGGGTCGTCGAAGTCATGGATATCGCCCGCACCGCCAACATCGCCAAGATGGCGATCGCGGTTAAACCGAAGGAGCAAAGAAAATGACCGAGCGCTGGCTGATCTCGTCATTTACCGCATCATCGTTGATTCATTTGAGCTTGATTCCGATCGCAGCGCTGGTCATGCACGCCAAACCGCTCAGGCCGGTCAACATGCCCATTGAGCTGATCGAGCTGCCACGCGTCGAGCAGCCGAAAAAGGTTGACGTTGCGCCACCACCCCCGCCGTCACCACCACCGGTGGCGAAGCCCAAATCGCAAAATGTCACTGCTCCGAAGTTGCTTTCCAAGCCGGTTTTCGACACCAGCCCATTGCCGCCAACCGGCAACACAAAAGAACCCGTCAAAGAAAAACCCATCGCGGAACCGCAACCGCTCGCGTCGTTGCCGGACAACCCCAATGCCGCCAGGGCCGGTTGGAACGCTGGTACGCAGGCCCCTCAATCCGAGGGCAGTGCCGCCGGCGCCGGCAATCTTTTCGGCAAGGGTGATGTCGGGGTAGTTGGTGGTAGCGGCGTTGCGGGCGGCGGTGGCGGCACCGGGTCATCGGGTCTCGGCCGGGGCGCCACGGGCGACGGCACCGGCGGCGGCTCCGGCTCCGGAGAAGCGCTCTCCGGTCTGGCTAGACCGCTGGGCGGCTACCAAGTCAAGCCGCGTTATCCCGACTCCGCCAAACGAGCAGGCGCGCAAGGCGTGACGACTCTAAAGGTTCGGGTGCTGGAAACCGGCCGCGTGAGCGAAGTTCTGGTTGAACAATCCGCGGGTTTTCGCGATCTCGATCTCGCCGCCATGGAAGCGGTAAAAAAATGGCTCTTTGAACCAGCGCGTCGGGGCAAAGAGGCGGTCTCCGTATGGGTGTTATTGCCGGTTAAATTCGAATTGCACTAGGAAACGCCATGGCCGAAACACTTACGCATTGCGTCGCCAAACCAACGTCAGAGCCGTCGATTCCAGCAGTGAAAAAACCGCGTGTCGACAGCATGCATCTATTTCAAGGCAACAGTGAGATCGTCATCGTGCATCAGAAGGAGGAGTACAACCTGCGGATTACCAAAAACGGCAAGTTAATTCTGACCAAGTAAATTTCTCGATCCAGCCAGCCATCCAGTCTTCCGGACACGGAAAGCCAGCCGATCACGCAATCTGAACTCACGGAGGGTAGGATGACTCGACAACAAAAACGCGCGACCGAAAGAAAAACCAAGAAGACAACATTTCAAAAAATCTGTCTCGCCGCTGGCGAAGGCATGAGCAAAGCACTGGCCTTCAGCTTCGCGCTGGCGAGTCATGCGGGCGCCGCCGAGCCCAAACCAGACGAACCGATCGCCCTGCCGCCGGTGGTGGTGCAGGACCAAAGCAGCCCGTACATTGTGCCGCAGTCCTCGCTTTCGAAGTTTCCTGAACCGTTGATCGACATCCCGCAATCGATAACCATCGTGCCGGAGAAACTTCTCGAGGAACAGGCGGGTACGACGCTGCGCGACGCCCTGCGCAACGTGCCTGGCATCACCTCCACCGCCGGCGAAGGCGGCGGCGCCCAAGGGGATGTTTTTAATCTGCGCGGGTTCAACGCGCGCAACGACACGTATATCGACGGCGTGCGCGATTCCGGGTCTTATTTTCGCGATTCATTCAATTTCGACTCTGTCGAGGTATTGAAGGGACCTTCTTCCACTTATTTCGGGCGCGGCTCCACCGGCGGTGTCATTAACCAGGTCAGCAAGACTCCCCGCCTCGACCCAAGCTACAACGGCATTTTTACCGCCGGCGGCAACATGTACTTCCGCGGCACCGTCGATGTCAATCAACCGATCCCTGAAGTGCTTCCCAACGCCGCCTTCCGCCTCAATCTCATGGTCCATCGAGACGACGTCGTCGAGCGGGACAAGATCGAAGTCAAGCGGCTGGGGCTTGCGCCGTCGATGTCATTCGGCCTGGGCACGCCGACGCAGGTGACGTTCAGCTACCTGCTGCAATATGAAGACAATATTCCTGAATACGGATTTCCCTATAAGGATGGCAAACCGGTGCGCACCGATCGCAGCAACTGGTATGGCTTAACTAAAGACGATCACGAAGAAACCACGGTGAATATCGGCACAATCAAACTCGATCACACCTTCAATGACATGTTCAACTTCCGCAATACACTGCGCTACAGCTACGTTGACCGCAACTCGACGGTGACCAATCCCACGGCACCAGGAGGACCTTTACTTGTCCGAAGCCGTCCGCAGCGCGACGCCCAGGAAAGCATCTTGAGTAACCAATCGGATCTAACGGCAAAGTTTAATACCTACAGTTTCAAACACACAGTAAGCACGGGGATTGAGGTAGGGCGCGAGACGTTCGACTTGATACGCTGGGCCAGCGCCGGGCCCGACACAACCATCCAAAATCCCAACAACAACCAGCCGCCAAACCCGAGAAGCCGGGCTGCGGAATCCGATACCAGTGCCTTCGGCTTTGGCATTTACGCGGCCGATCAAATCAAGCTAAACGAGTATTTCGATCTCGTCGGCGGTGTCCGGTTTGATTACTTCGATGCCCGAGTCGATGATTACTTCGCGCCTCCCCCCAATGACAAGCGCAAACAACTCGACAGAGAGTGGAGTTATCGCGGCGGCTTGGTATTTCACCCGACGGATTGGCAGAGTTATTATTTTTCCTACGGGACGTCGTTCAATCCATCCGCCGAAGGCGTTGCCCTTACTCCGGCGACAAACGGCACTCCACCGGAAGAAAACGAGATCTTCGAAGTCGGCGCCAAACTGAATTTCTTCGGCGGCGCGCTTAGCCTCCAGGGCGCGGTATTTCGCATCGACAAAAAAAATGCCCGTACGCCGAGTCCCGACCCTCTCGCTCCCAACGTCGTAACCGCTAAACAGCGCTCACAAGGGTTTGAAATTGGCGTGACCGGCCGCCTGCTTCCGGGCCTGAATGTCTTCAGCGGTTACACCTTTCTCGATACCGAGATTCTCAAAGATAACGCTACGGCAAATGTTGGTAACCAGATCCAAAACGCGCCGAAAAACAGCGCCAACGTTTGGCTCACCTACGACTTTCTGGAAAAATGGCAGGTCGGCGGTGGCCCCACCTATGTCGACAGTCGCTACTCCAATAACGCCAACACCAATCGCGTCCCAGGTTATATTCGATGGGATTCCACCGTCGCATACCAGATCACCAAGAACATTCAGCTCCGCGTAAACGGGCTCAACCTGGGTAACCAGCTTTATTTCGATAGTATCTCCGGTTCGAAAGCGATCCCGGGTCCCGGACGGACGTTCCTCGGCAGTGCAAATTTCAAATTTTAAGGAGCCGCCTAAGAATGATCGTCCAAGTTCCCAATGTCCTGAACCCCGAACAGCTCGCGCGCTGCCGCGATACCATGAATCGCGCAGCCTGGGTCGACGGCCGGGTGACTGCGGGACATCAGTCAGCCGTGGTGAAAAACAACCGCCAATTGCCGGAAAATAGTCCGGAGGCACGGGAGCTCGGCGATTTGGTCGTAGCGGCGCTCGAGCGCAGTCCGCTGTTTATCACCGCGGCGTTGCCGCTGCGGGTCTTTCCGCCGCTGTTCAACCGCTACGAAGGCGGTGAAAACTTCGGCGCTCATCTCGACAATTCGATTCGGCAAATTCCCGGCACGCCCTATCGCATTCGCACCGATATCTCGGCGACGCTTTTTCTCAGCGCGCCGGAAGACTACGACGGCGGCGAGCTGGTCATCGACGACATCTATGGCGCTCACGCCGTAAAGCTCAAGGCCGGCGACATGATCGTCTACCCGGCAAGCAGCCTGCATCATGTCAACCCGGTGACCCGCGGCGTGCGTCTGGCGTCGTTTTTTTGGGTGCAGAGCATGGTGCGCGACGACGGCAATCGCACCCTGCTCTTTGATCTCGACATGGCCATTAACAAAGTGAACCAAGCGCTGCCGAACCACGGCGCGGTGGTGGAACTGACCAACTGCTATCACAACTTGCTGCGCCGTTTTGCCGAGGTGTGATGACGATGAAGATGCCTTTGTCTACCCAACTCCTGGCGGCAACGATTCTGCTCGGCAGCTTGCCTGCCCATCTTCCGAGTTCTGCCGCGGCCTATGCAGCAGCGCGCGTCTCCGTTGTGTTTATCGAGCCGGAGAAATTTACCGACATGCGCTATTCGGAAGGGGAGCATTACTCGCCGGCGATACAGCTCCAGCTGCAAAGCTTCATCGTCGAGACCGGCGCGGCCCTTCTAGCGGAACCGTTGCGACTTGAAATTAGAGTCACCGACGTCGACATGGCCGGCGACTTCGAACTCTTCCGCGGCCCGGTGCGCGATCAAGTGCGAGTGATCAAAAGCATCTATCCGCCGCGCATCGCGCTCGAGTTTCGCGTCATCGACGCGGCTGGCCAGGCGATCGCCGAAGGCAAGCGCAAACTCACCGATATCGACTATCAGATGCGCGTCGTTTATCCCCCCGACGATTACCTGCGCTACGAGAAAGATCTCTTTCGTGACTGGCTGCGCGCCGAGCTCGCGTCGCTCAAAATTGTCCGGACACACTAAGGCGCGAGGAATCCTATGAAGCTACCGCACAAGATTATTTTCTGGTCCCATCTGCTCGCCGGCGTCATCGCCGGCAGCGTCATTTTCATCATGTCCGCCACCGGTTTTATAGTCATGTACGAGCGCCAACTGGTCGAATTTGCCGAACGCAACGTGCGCCAGGTCGCAGCGCCGAGCGCCGGCGCGCAGCATCTCAGTTTGACTGAACTGGTAGCCAAAGCTCGCGAGCAAAATCCCCAGGCCCAAGTCACTGGCGTGGTATTGCGCAACGAACCTACTGCCTCAGTAGCCGTCAACTTCGGCCGCGAAGGCGCGAACTATGTCGACCCGTATACCGGTGCGGTGCTCGGCGGGGAATCGAAACTGCACGACTGGTTTCACGAGGTCATCGATTGGCACCGCTGGCTCGGCACCGAAGGCGAAGGCCGGGCTACCGCGCGAGCCATCACCGGCGGCTGCAATCTGGCCTTTTTCTGGCTTGCCATCACCGGAGTCTATCTGTGGTGGCCGCGCAGTTGGCACTGGCGCGGATTGAAGTCCAGCCTCCTCTTCAATCTCCACCTGCGCGGTAAAGCGCGCGATTGGAATTGGCATAACGTCATCGGTTTCTGGTCGTCTAGTGTGCTGGTGGTGCTTACGCTCACCGCCGCGGTGATGTCTTACCCATGGGCCAACGACCTGCTTTATACCTTAACCGGCAGCGAACCGCCGCCGCGAGCCCAGCCCCTCTCCGGGCCGATAGGACAAACGCAGCAGCGGCGCGGCTCAGGCGCAGAGCCGCGTGAGCGGAAGCCTCAGGCGAGCCTCGACGCCTTTCTGGCACACGCCGAGCAACAGGCGCCTGGTTGGGTCATGATGACGATGCGCCTGCCACCGCGCGGCGATGGACCGGTAACGCTTTTGATCCAGGAGTCCACCGCGCCGCATATCTTCGCGCGCTCCCAACTGGTGCTCAACCGCGCCAGCGCCGAAGTCGTCAAATGGGAACCCTACACCGCCGCGAGTCCGGGACGAAAACTGCGAACTTGGGTGCGCGGCCTCCACACCGGTGAAGCTCTCGGTTTCACCGGCCAAACCGTCGCCGGCCTGGCTTCGCTCGGCGGCTGCTTTCTGGTTTGGACCGGGTTTGCCATGGCGTGGCGGCGTTTCCGCTATCGTAAACGCGATGCCGAAGATGCCAGCACTGTAATGGAATTCCAAACCGGAACTGCTGAGGCAGCTACAGCAATCATAGAAAGCACGACGCCAAACAATAAAACGACAGAGGAACTTGTGAGTATGCCGATGGAAGAAACGAATTTTAATTTTAGCAACAATGGGCATTCCCATAACGGTCACAGCCATGTCAGTGCCGAACTGCACTCAGCACCGGAGAATAGCTCGGTCTTGATTCTCTACGGCACCGTCACCGGCAATGCCGAGCTGCTCGCAAAAAAGTTGGCGACCGAGTTAAGGCGCACCGGTATCACGGCACAAATGTGCGACATGGCCCGCTGTGAAACAAATTTACTGAAACAGGCAGCTTGCGTGCTGATGATAGTCAGCACCTACGGCAATGGCGAACCGCCGGACGATGCTACGCCGTTTTGGCAAGCGGTGGTGCACGGCAATGGCCTTGATCTGACCGGCGTAAAATTTTCCGTGCTCGCGCTCGGGAATACCACCTTCGATCACTTCTGCAAATGCGGCCGCGACTTCGACGCCGCCCTCGAGCGTCATGGCGCAACGCGCTTTTATCCGCGCGTCGATTGCGATGTCGACTACGACGCGCCGGCCAGACATTGGCTCAACGGCGTTCTCGCCCATCTCGTCGACGATGAGCGCAGGGTTCGATTCGCTTAGGAAAAAGTAGCGATGACGTCAAACTAATTTTTTACATGGTCTTGATTGCGGCCCTGTCGCTAATGAATTCCGCCCATGCCCATTTCGTCTGGTTAGAACGCCAAGGCGATGGCGCCACGCGCGCCTTTTTCGGCGAGTGGATCGATGACATTCGCGAAAAAACCGGCGGCCTGCTCGATCGATTCAAAGCGCCGCGCGTATCTGTCGGCGCGAGCAACCAACCGCTTCAGGTGAAACGCAATGAAAATAACCTCGAATTTGCCACAGAAGGAACCGGCGACGTGCGCTTTGTGGACAGCAGCGTGCCGCCGCGCGAGGACAGCGAAAAAGGCGGCATCACCAAGACGGTTTATTACGCCAAACATGGGCGTTCGGAAACTGCGGCGAAGCTCGACTTGGAATTAGTGCCAGCGGAAGCCAACGGCAAAACCTTCGTGCTGATTTTTCTCGGCTCACCGCTCGCCAAAGCCGAGCTCACGATCATCGGCCCGTCGAAATGGGAAAAACCTCTGACCACAAACGAACAGGGCCGGGTCACTCTGCCGACACCCTGGGCCGGGCGGTACGTGCTCGAGGTAACCCACTTCGACGAAAAATCAAGCGCCAGCGGCGAGGAAAAATTCAGCCGGACGCGCCATATTTCTTCGCTTTCATTCACGCAATCTGAGGGGATAACGTGGCAATCGAAATGACCAACGCAAATCAGAAGAGCAAAGCATCGCTCGGGGGTAGAGCCGAGGAGTCAATCCAATTGCGGAGTCTCGAATTTGCGCGCCACGCCGCAGCCAATCAAACCAATGGTGCAACCCTTGTTGTCAGGTAATCTAGGTCGCTTCGTCAATTTCAAGGTGTGCGTTTTTTTGTGAATCTGCTGCGCTAGGTGCGTCTGATATCCAACTTCTTTGATTGCGGAAAGGGGATTTTCGATCAAGTTCGGTAAGTGCTTTGCGCAGCACTTTGTGAACGGCAATCCAACTCACCGCCGGCGCACACCACGCCATTTCTCATGGTTGGCGTATTATCAGTATTGGCTCGGGGCCAAGGTGGTGAAGGGGCCGATGAAGGAAGCGGTGATCGCCGAGTTGCTGCAGCACGCCACCGACGAGCTACGCCACGCCGGCATGGTCGCCGGCCGGATCATCCAGCTCGGTGGGACGCCGGTGACCGAGCCAAAGAAGTGGTACGACGTGACCAGCTGCGGTTATGACGCTCCGGATGACCCGTTCGTGAAGACCATACTCGATCAGAACATCAGGGGCGAGCGCTGTGCCATTGGCTTTTACAAGAAAGTTCTGGAGGCCACCCAGGGTAAGGACCCGGTAACATACAACATCGTCTTGCAAATTCTTCAGGACGAGGTACAGCACGAAGAAGACCTCCAAGCGCTTTCTGAAGACCTCGAAATGATGCTCAAGAAATGAGGACCAAAAACAATTCAAGGAGGAATACTTATGGCAAAAAGTGAAAGCGAGAACCCGGCAATTCCCTCGCCGACTCCGAAGCGGACTCGGCCCCAGACGAACAAGGATTGGTGGCCGAATCAGATCGAACTCTCGATTCTCCACGCGCACTCTACCCGCTCTAATCCGATGGGCAAGGATTTCAGTTACGCCGAGGAGTTCAAGAAACTTGACGTCGAAGCGCTGAAGCTCGACCTCATCAAGTTGATGACAACGTCGCAGGAATGGTGGCCGGCCGACTACGGTCATTACGGGCCGCTCTTTATCCGGATGGCGTGGCATGCCGCCGGCACGTACCGCATCGCCGACGGCCGGGGCGGCGCCGGCAGCGGCATGCAGCGCTTTGCTCCGCTCAATAGTTGGCCGGACAACGCAAGCCTCGACAAAGCGCGCCGGTTGCTCTGGCCGCTTAAGCAAAAGTACGGCAACAAGATCTCCTGGGCCGACCTGATCGTTTTCGCCGGCAACTGCGCCTATGAATCAATGGGCTTCAAAACCTTCGGCTTCGGCTTTGGGCGCGAAGACCGCTGGGAGCCCGACGAGATCTTCTGGGGCCCGGAAAGCGCCTGGTTCAGCGGCGGCGGGACTGGCGATGAGCGCCACGCCGGCGAGGGGCAGATTAAGGGGCCCTTCGGCGCCGACCACATGGGTCTCATCTATGTGAATCCGGAGGGACCAGGCGGCGTTCCCGACTCGGTCCTTGCAGCCAAGTACATCCGCGAAACGTTCCGCCGCATGGCGATGAACGACGAGGAAACCGCCGCGCTTATCATCGGCGGCCACACGGTCGGCAAGGCCCATGGAGCCGCCCCTGCGCCCGAGTACGTCGGTCCCGAACCGGAGGGCGCCAGCATGGAGGAACAAGGCCTCGGCTGGAAAAACAGTTTCCGTAGCGGAAAAGGCCCCGACACGATCACCAGCGGGCTGGAGGGCGCCTGGACCAACGAGCCGACCAAGTGGGACAACGGGTTTCTCGACAATCTCTACAAGTACGACTGGCATTTGAAGAAGAGCCCCGCCGGCGCAAACCAGTGGGCTCCCACCGATCCCGCGGCCGCGAGCAGCGTGCCCGATGCGCACGATCCCTCCAAGCGGCACGCACCGATGATGCTTACGACGGACCTTTCGATGAAGCAGTCGCCGATCTATGCGGGGATCTCCAAGCGCTTTCACGAGCATCCGGAACAGTTCAACGATGCGTTTGCCAAGGCGTGGTACAAGCTCCTGCACCGCGACATGGGGCCGGTCTCGCGCTACCTTGGCCCGTGGGTTCCGCCGCCGCAGCTCTGGCAGGACCCCGTCCCTGCGGTCGATCATGAGCTGATCGGAGAGCAGGACATCGCCGACCTCAAGGGCAAGCTCCTTGCCTCGGGACTGTCCATCCCCCAACTGCTCTCCACTGCCTGGGCATCTGCGGCGAGCTTCCGCGGCACCGACAAGCGCGGCGGCGCCAACGGCGCCCGAATCCGCCTGGCGCCGCAGAAGGACTGGGCAGTAAACAACCCGACCGACCTGGCAAAAGCGCTGCAAGTCATCGAGAAGATCCAGCAGGACTTCAACCGATTACAGTCCGGGGGAAAAAAGATATCGCTCGCCGACCTGATCGTGCTGGGCGGATGCGCGGCCATCGAGCAGGCGGCCAAGAACGCTGGGCACAAAGTCACGGTCCCGTTCGAACCGGGGCGCACGGACGCTTCGCAGGAGCAAACCGACGTGGAGTCGTTCGCCGCGCTCGAACCGACGTTCGACGGGTTTCGCAACTACGTCCACGCCGGAGAAGAGCTGGCGCCGGAAACGCTGCTGGTGGAGCGGGCATTCACTTTCCAGCACATTGGGATCCTAAGCTTAGAATTCCACGTGGACAAGTTGTCGCG
>JADMIO010809303.1_pt1 | contig 55659 bp, 44 predicted proteins | sample 8958161 | NCBI WGS metagenome assembly JADMIO01 (sample SAMN16585339, study PRJNA669376) | soil metagenome | isolation source: Crop rotation soil | place: USA: Cullars Rotation, Alabama | collected 2011
GGCCGCGACTTCAAGTCACGTGAATTCCAAGCTTCGGATCCCACTGTGCTGGAAAGCGGTGATCAACTCCTACATCGGGATCCGCCAGGAGCTGAACGCAAAGGCGACGCTGGACGAGCTGGCGGTACTGGTCGCCCCCCGCGCGAAAGTCGTACGCGACGGGGCGATCGTCGAGCTGATGGCGAACGAGATCGTCCCCGGCGACGTCGTCCACGTCGCGCCCGGCGACCAGCTGGTCGCCGACGGCGAGGTGATCCACACCCGGGGAATGGCGCTGGACGAGTCGATGCTGACCGGCGAGGCCGAGGGCATCCGCAAGGGCCTGGGCGAGCGGGCGCTCTCGGGCTCCTTCTGCATCGCGGGCTCCGGCTCCTACGTGGTCGACGCGGTCCGCGAGGAGAGCTACGCGGGACGGCTCGCCGGCGAGGCTCGCGCCTTCCGACACCCCCCATCGCCGCTACAGGGCGAGGTCAACCGCGTGATCCTCGCCTGCACCTACGTGATGGCGCCGCTCGCGGCAATCCTGATCCTGGCGCTCCAGGTCCAGAACAAGTCGATCGACGAGGCAGCCCAAACCGCCACCGCCGGGCTGGTGACGCTGATCCCGGAAGGGCTGGTGCTGCTGATGAGCGTCACCTTCGCGGTGGCGGCGGTCCGGCTGGCCCGCAGGGACACCCTGGTCCAGCAGATGAGCGCGACCGAGAGCCTCGCCTCGGTGGACACGATCTGCGTCGACAAGACCGGGACGCTTACCGACGGCGAGCTGCGGCTGATCGGGGTGGTGGTCGCCGAGGGGGTCGACGAGGCGACCGCGCACGCGGCACTGGCGCGCTTCGCCGCAAGTGCCGGCGACCGCAACCGCACCCTGGCGACGATCGCCGAGCGTTTCCCCGCCAAGGCTGGACGGGCCGACGGCGAGGTGCCGTTCTCCTCCGAGTGGAAGTGGAGCGGGCTGCGACTCGGGGCCAGCACGTACGTCCTTGGGGCTCCGGATGTCCTGACGCAGAACGGGGCGATGACGCTGCCACCGGGTCTGGCCCGCAGGCTGGAGAAGGAGACGGGAGCGGGACGGCGGGTCGTCGCCTTCGGCGAAGCCGGCGAAGCCCTCCCGGCCAACCCCTCCAGCGAACCCCCTCCGCGGCTCGCGCCGCTGGCGCTGGTCGTGCTGGAGGAGACGCTGCGCCCGGACGCGGCCGAGACGATCGCGCGGATGCGCGAGGACAACGTCGACCTGAAGCTGATCTCTGGCGACGCCCGGGCGACCGTCACGGCGGTCGCCTACGGGGTCGGGGTTCCCGCCGACGCCGGGGTGATCGAGGGCTCCCAGCTGCCGGAGGACCCCGAAGCCCTGGCCGAGGTCGCTCGGCGCAACACGATCTTCTGCCGGATCCAGCCGGAGCAGAAGAAGGCGCTGGTCGCCGCGCTCTCGGAGTCGGGCAGCTACACGGCGATGATCGGCGACGGCGTCAACGACGTTCCGGCGCTGAAGCGGGCGCGGATGGCGGTGGCGATGGGCTCGGGCGCGCAGGTGACCAAGGGGGTGGCCGACGTGGTGCTGCTGAAGGACCAATTCGCACGGTTGCCCGAGGCGGTGGGCGAAGGGCGGCGGATCGCCCGCAACATCCACCGCCTCGGACGCCTCTACCTGACCAAGACCGTCTACGCGGCGGTGCTGATCCTGTTGGTTGCGGTGCCGGGCTTCGCCTTCCCCTTCCTCCCCCGCCACCTGACCCTTGCCGCCACCCTGACGATCGGCATCCCCTCCTTCGTGCTGGCGCTGGCCCCGTCGGACGGGCCGCTCTACAGGGGACGGCTGCTGCGCGCCCTGGCCGCCTTCGCGGTGCCCGCGGGCCTGGCGACGGCGCTCGGCTCGATCCTCTCCTTCTTCCTCGTCGACACCGTCTTCGGCGGCTCGCTGGAGGCCGGGCGCACCGCCGCCACGACGACGCTGATCGTCCTCGGCCTCTCCTTCGTGCTCCTGCTGGAGCGCGGTCCCGGACGGGAGCACATCGCGATCCAGAGCTACATGCTGGCCCTGGTCGCCGGCCTCGGCGCCCTGTTCGCCCTGATCCTCGCCGCCGCCCCGGTCCGCGACTTCTTCGAGATGGCGCTGCTCGACGCGACCCAATGGTTCCTCGCGCTGCTCTGCGCGGCGGTTGGCCTGACGATAGCCAGCGTCCTCTGGCGCCTGCCCCAGATCGAGCGCCTGGAAGCCGGCTGAAGAACCTGCGCAAGTAGGCGCTTCAGGCCCGGGGCGGCAGCACGAACTGGGTGACGATCAGATTGGCCGCCAGGCGCGGCTCCTCGTCCCCCCTGACTCGCTCGATCCTCACCTCGATCACCACGGTGCTGCGGCCGACGTGAAGCGGTTCGGCAACCGCGACCACCTCGTCGCCGAGCAGGCCCGCCGAGAAGACGTTGAGCTTCAGCTCGATCGTCGTGAAGTCGTGGCCCGGCGGGATGTTTCGAAAGGTCGCCCAGGCGGCGACGGTGTCGCCGAGCGCGGTCCAGACCCCGCCGTGGACGTATCCCCCTGGATGCAGGTGCCGTTTGTCGACGACGATCCGGCCGCGGGCGAAGGAGTCCTCGATCTCGAGCGGCTCGATGGCGAGATTCCCCGGGAAGCTGTCGCCGATGAAGGCGCGGACGTTCTCGGGCGTGATCGCCGATTTGTCGTTGGTGGTTGAACCGTCGCTCATTGGCGCTCGCTGGAGCTCATTGCGGCGCGCACCCTACTAGTGCCAGGACACTAGCCGTGCGCGAGCACGTCGGCACTGCTCGACAGCCGGTATGCGCCCGGCTCGAGCCTCTCCGTGCGACGCCGGTAGCTGCTCCACAGCCAGGGCCACTGGCTGGGGTCGTTGCCGTTCTCGTCGACGTACCAGCTCGTGCAGCCCGTGTGCCAGACGGTCCCGGCCAGAGCCTCCCGCAGCTCCCGGTCGAACTCCCCTGCCGCTTCGTCGCTCACCTCGATCCGGTCGGCCCCGGCCCGCTCCAGCTCGCGCAGGGCCGCGATCACATGGCCCATCCCCGCCTCCAGCGTGTAGATCACCGAACCGGTGCCGCCGTTCGTGTTCGGGCCGTAGAGCAGGAACATGTTCGGAAAGCCGGGGACGCTCAGCCCGAGATAGGCCCGCGCCACCTCCTCCCATGCCTGGGCCAGGGCAAGCCCGTCGCGACCGATGATCTCCATCGGCGCTACGAAGTCATGGCTCCTGAAGCCGGTCGCCAGGACGAGGGCATCGGCCGCCCGCTCGGTCCCGCTCGCATCGCGGATCCCGCCCGGAGTCAGCTCGGCGATCGGCGCTGTCACCAGCTCCACGTTCGGCTCCGTCAGGGTCGGGTACCACTCGTCTGTGAGCATCACCCGCTTGCAGCCGACCTCGTCGCTCGGGGTCACCTTGTCGCGCAGCTCGGGGTCCTCGATCGTCTTGGTGATCTGACGGCGGGCCACGGCCCGGAAGGGCGGCAGCAACCAGCGATTGCCGGTCATCGCCGCCGCCCCCAGCTCCATGAAGGCAAAGACGGCGGCGCGGTCGAGGCGCTGTAGGAGGGGAATTCGCTCGAAGAGCCGTTGCGCCCGCTCCGTGTAGGCGAAGTCCATCTTCGGGATCGTCCATCCCGGCGAGCGCTGGTAGACGTCGACCTGCTCGACGATCGGCTGGATCGCCGGCACCACCTGGATCGCGCTGCAACCGGTGCCGATCACCGCGACGCGCTTGCCGGTCAGGTCGACGTCGTGCCGCCAATGCGCGGTGTGGAAGGCGGGTCCCTCGAAGCGCTCCAAGCCCGGCAGGGCCGGCACCTTGGGCACCGAGAGCTGCCCGCAGGCGGTGAGCAGGAAGTCGGCCTCGTGGCTACCGGAGGAGGTCTCCAGGGACCACTTGCCCCGCTCCTCGTCCCAGTGGGCGCTCTGCACCTCGGTGCCGGTGCGGATCCTGTCCAGCACCCTGTGGCGCCGGGCAACGTCCTCCAGGTAGGCCTGGATCTCGGCCTGGGGCGCGTAGCGGCGCGACCAGCGCGGGTTGGGCGCGAAGGAGAACTCGTAGAGGTGCGAGGGAACGTCGCAGGCGGCGCCGGGGTAGGTGTTGTGGTGCCAGACCCCGCCGACCCGCTCGCCCCGCTCGAAGACCGTGACGTCGTCGTATCCGGCGCGGCGCAGCATCACCGCCGCGGCAACCCCGCCGAACCCGCCTCCGACCACAGCGACCGAGCGCGAGGGGCGATGGCCGTTGCGGCGAGCTGCGGGTGCGGTGACGCTCACTTCCATCAGGGTATTAGCCGTCCGAGCCCTCGACGCCCGAGCCCCGCATCCCGAAGTCGCCGAACGGCTCGTCCCGCTCCCGCACCGCCTCCTTGAACCCCGCCTCGGCGGCGCGCCGGACAAAGGCGTGACCCTCCTCGGTGTGACGGGCGACCCCGTCGAAGAAGGTCCCCAGCACCTGGGTCTGGTGAAGGCCCTGCGCGTAGAGCGTCTGGTTGACCAGCATCTTCATCATCACCAGCTGGTTGATCGGCAGGGCGGCGACGCGCTCCAGCAGCCGCTCGAAGCGAGCGTCCAGCTCCTCGGCGGGGGCGGCCTCGGTCGCCAGGCCCCACTCCGCCGCCTCCTCGCCGGTCAGCGAGTCACCCGTCAGCAGTAGCCGCTTGGCCCGCATGACGCCGACCCGGGCGGCCCACAGGGCCGTGGTCGGCGAGCCCCAGACCCGGGCCGGCGGGTAGCCGATCTTCGCGTCGGAGGCGATCACGAGGAGGTCCGAGCAGAGCGCCATGTCGGTGCCGCCGGCGACGCAGTAGCCATGGACCTTGCAGAGCACCGGCTTCTCGGAATGGAAGAGGCTCATGAAGCCGCGCACGTTGCGCCACATGAACTGGAAGTCGGTCACCGGGTCCCAGTTGGACTCGGGCATGTGGTTGGCGCCGATCGTCGCCGGGTCGAGCGGCGAGCCGGGCGAGGCCTCCACCCCACCCAGACCGCTCATGTCCCCCTCGGCGGAGGCGACCAAGTCGTAGCCGCCGCAGAAGCCGCTGCCATTGCCCGCCAGGGCGATCGCGTGGATGGCGGGGTCCAGGTTGGCACGCTCGACGCAGGCGGCTATCTCGGCCGGCATCAGCGGCGTGATCCCATTCCCCCGTTCCGGCCGGTTCAGCGTTATGCGCGCGACTCGGCCGCTCGCCTCATACGTGAGCGTCTCCACGAACTGACCCTATGTCGTCTGAGGCGATCTGACCAGGCAGATCAAGGACGCAGGGAGCGTGGCGTGCTCTGCACGCGAGCGACCGAGGACGCAGATATTGCGCCAGTCAAATCGCCTCAGACACGCTCTACGAGCATGGCCTTGCCCTGGCCCCCGGCGACGCACATCGTCTCCAGCCCGACCTGGTGATCGTCGGTCTCCATGACGTTGAGCAGGGTGCCCATGATGCGGGCGCCGGTCATCCCGAACGGGTGGCCGAGGGCGATCGCTCCGCCGTGGGTGTTGAGCTTCTCGAGCGGGATGTCGCACTCGTCCATGATCGGGATCACCTGGGCCGCGAAGGCCTCGTTCAGCTCGACCGTGCCAACGTCCTCGATCGTCATCCCGGCGCGATCGAGCACCTTCTTGATCGCGCCGATCGGGGCGACGCCCATGTACTCGGGCTCGTTGCCCCAGGTGGCGGCGGTGACGATCCGCGCCCGCGGCGTCAGGCCCAGCTCCTTGGCCTTGGTGTCGCTCATCAGCAGCACCGCGGCGGCGCCGTCGTTGAGCGGGCACGAGTTGCCGGCCGTCACCCCACCGCCGCCGAAGGACTCCTCCAGCTCGGCGAGCTTCTCCAAGGTCGAGGAGGCGCGCGGCCCGTCGTCCTTGGCGACCTCGGTGCCGTCGGGGAGCGTCACCGGGACGATCTCGCGGTCGAAGAAGCCGTCCTCCTGGGATTTAACCGCCAGCTCCTGCGAGCGCTGCGCGAACTTGTCCATGTCGGCGCGGCTCACCTCGTATTTCTCGGCGACGTTGACCGCCGTTTTGCCCATCTCGATGTAGGCGTTGGGCTGGCCGTCGTTGCCCTGCAGCTTCGGGTTCTGGTCGTCGAAGCCGGCCGGCTCGGTGCGCTCGTTGTAGCGGCTCACCCACTCGACCCCGGCGGCGATGTAGACGTCGCCCTCGCCGGCCTTGATCGCGTTGCCGGCGTGGCGGATCGCGTCGAGGCTGGAGGAGCAGTAGCGCGACACCGTGACCCCGTTGACCGTCTGGGGCAGCTTCTCCGAGAGCAGCGAGATGATCCGGCCGATGTTGAAGGCCTGCAGGCCCTGCGGCATGCCGCAGCCGCAGAAGAGGTCCTCGACCGTGGCGGGATCGACCTCGGGGTTGCGTTCGAGGAGCTGGTCGACGACGTAGGCGCCCATCTCGTCGGGGCGCAGCTGGGCGAGGGAGCCCTTGAAGGCGCGGCCGATCGGCGTGCGGATGGTGTCGACGATTACTGCTTCGGGCATGCGGAAGTTCTCCTTGGAAGCTCGAGGTCGGAAGTGCGCGCAAGGGTAGTGGACGGGGCGATTAGGGTTTGAGTCGATGTCGTACATGGACTCGCACATCGATGGGTTGAGAGCTTGGATCGGCGAGCTGGAGCGCAAGCTGCAGCTGCGAACGCGGGTCGGCCTGGTGCTGGCGGCGCTGGCGCTCGGCGCAGCCGGCGCCGGCATCTACCTGGCGGTGGACGCCGCCGACAACAGCGCCGACGAAGGTGACGTGCAAAAGCTCCAGGGCCAGGTCGACCAGCTGACCGGCGAGACGTCGCAGGCGGCGCAGCTGAGCAGCCGGGTGTCCGCGGCGCAGTCCCTTGCGGCCGATGCGAGCACTGAGGTCGCCCAGCTCCAGGCCCAAGTCAAGTCCCTCCAGGCCCAGGTCTCCAGCCTCCAGCAGGGCAGCACCGGCGGAAGCACTGGCACGACGCCTCCGTCAGGCACGACTCCCCCAGCGGGCCCTACCACCGGCAGCGGGACAACCGGCCCCAGCAAAGCCAAGTAGGGCTCCTTGTAACAGAACGCACTTGAACCTGTGGTCATCGTCCCCTGCCTGCGTTACATTCGCGCAATCCGACCTCGTGGACAACCGCGAGCCTTGCCGCGAAGCGGCAGCGAAAGGAGGCCCCCTCATGCCTGAGGGCTACTGCGTCAAAGAGCGCAAGAAGGTCGAGATCAAGGACGCCAAACAGGTGACCATGAAAAACGGTCGCCCGGCGATCCAGGGCGTGTGCCCCGACTGCGGCACGAAGATCTTCAAGATCGGCAAACTCTAAGCGCCGATCCCCTGAAGCTGCCGCCTCCCGGCGCCGGTCGGCCGCCGGCGTCGGGGGCACCGTCGGCGCAGCGACGCCCTGCCCCGGCTTCGGCCTGAACCGAGCTCGACGACCGCCCGTATCCCGGGCAGTCGTGGAACTCTCTCCCTACTTGAAGGTGTGGTCGAGATGGCCCCTGGAGCGCTGACCCGCGAGCGAGACGTGCGCGAGGCCTACGCCGCGCACGCCGGCGAGCTGTACGGCTTCGCGGTGCGTTCGCTCGGCGACTCCGGCCTCGCCGAAGAGGCGGTGCAGGAGACCTTCCTGCGCGCCTGGCGAGCCGGCGCCCGCTTCGACCCCCAGATCGGCTCGCTGCGGACCTGGCTGTTCGCGATCCTGCGAAACGTCGTCATCGACCTCGGCCGCTCCCGCGCGGCGCGGCCCAGCGTCGCGGAGGGCGGCATCGAGCCCTCGGTCGAGCCACTCGACGACGCCCTCCTGGCCTGGCAGGTCGAGGAGGCGATGCGCCGAATCGGGGAGCAGCACCGCCACGTCCTGGTCGAGACCTACTACCGCGGTCGCCCCTACGCCGAGGTCGCCGAGGACCTCGGCGTCCCGGAGGGAACGGTGAAGAGCCGCGTCTACTACGGCCTGCGGGCGCTGCGGGTCGTGCTCGAGGAGATGGGCTATGAAGGCTGAGCGCTGCCGCGAGTGGCGGGAGGAAATCGGCGCCTACGCGCTCGGGCATCTCTCCGCCGAGGAGAGCGCCGCGCTGGAGGCGCACCTCGAGGGTTGCGCGGGCTGCCGCGCCGAGGCGGACTCGCTGGTCCTCGTCTCGAGCCTGCTGCCGCACGCCGACCCGGAACGCTTTGGCCCGGCGCCGGCGCTGCCGCCGGACCTCGCCGGCCGGGTCGCCGCCGCGATCGGAACCGAACGACGGGTGGAGCGGCGACGGCGCGTACTGCGAATCGGCCTTCCGATCACCGCCACGGTGGCCGCCGCCGCCGCGGTGCTCGCGATCTTCGTCCTGCCAGGCGGCGGCACCGGCCCCGAGCAGCACATCAGCTTCCGCGACGTCCCGGCCGGGGTGAAGATCGGCGCGACCCTGGAGCCGCAGGCGTTCGGCACCGAGATCCGCATGTACGTGAAGGGGGTCCGCTCGGGCACCCTCTGCCAGGTGTTCCTGCGCGGACCGGGCGGGAAGGACGTCTCGGCCGGCACCTTCCGCTACCGCTGGGGCGGCGACGAGAACGCCGTGCTGTCCTCGGCGCTCGACCTCTCCCGTGCCCAGGCCCTGGTCGTGCACGCCGGGCCACGCATCTTCGTCGCACCGATCGACAGTGGCAAGACAGCCGTCAACGATCAACCCCACCAGGAGGAAACAACGTGAACAAGACCCTTTCCGCTGTCGCGGTGCTGGCGATCGCCGCCGTGCTGGCCGTCGCCGGCTGCGGCAGCAGCAACGACAACAGCTCCAGCTCCAGTGGAGGCGCCTACGGGTCGAGCGGGGCCGCCGGCAAGCCGGCGTCGTCGTCGAGCCCCGCCGGTGCCGCCCTCGTCTCGGTCGGGAGCGCCACGGGAGCCGGCAAAGTCCTCGTCGACTCCAAGGGAATGACGCTCTACTACTTCGAGAAGGACACACAGGGCAGCTCGAAGTCGACCTGCTACGGCTCCTGCGCAAGCCTCTGGCCCCCGCAGACCACCAGCGGCATGCCGAAAGCGAGCGGCGGCGCCCAGCAGTCGAAGCTCGACACGATCAAACGTACCGACGGGACCACCCAGGTGACCTACGCCGGCTGGCCGCTCTACACCTACGCGGCCGACACGAAGCCCGGCGACGCCAAAGGCACCGACATCAAGTCCTTCGGCGGCACCTGGTATCCGCTGCACGCAAACGGTGAGAAGGCAGGCGAGTAGCCGCTAGGAGCGCTTGCGAGCGGAGACGGACGGCGGAACGAGCTCGCGGATCTCGGCCAACAGCCGGGCCGCGAGCTCCCCCGCCTCCTCGCCGGGTTGCGCCTGTCCGCCGGCCGGCTCGAAGAAACTGGCGCGGAGTCGGGGGCGCCGGGGGAAGCCCGTGAGATCGGTCGTGCCCTCGATCGCCACCAGCACCAGGTGCGCCTCGGGGACCGCGAGAGCGAGACGGCCGATGCCGCTTCGCGCCCGCAGCACCTTGCCGCGGGAGCGAGTCCCTTCGGGGAAGACGCCGATGCAGGCGCCCGCGCGCAGCTCCTCGATCGCCCGGGCCAACGCCTGCTCGTCGCCGGCGCCCCGGTCGATCGGAATCTGGCCCATCCCGTTGAGGACCGGACCCAGGCCCCGCACGTCCCAGAGCGAGGATTTCGCCAGCGCCCTGATCTGACGCCGGCGAATCGCCGCGACGCCGACCACGATCGGGTCCCAGTGGCTGTCGTGGTTGCCGACCACCAGCACAGGCCCGGTGGCGGGAAGCGCATCGAGCCCTTCCACCTCGAGGCGGCCCCACTTCGTCACCGGCCGGGAGACGGCCATCGCCACCCTGTACATCGGAGAAGGCTCCTTGAATGGCTTCGCGGTCGGCGCGACTTCGGAAGAAGTGTGTGCGGAAGCCTCCATGGGGGCGGAGAACCGTAGTCGATGCGCGATCGCTTGACAGGCGGGCTTAAGATGGAATGGTGGTTGCGGTCAGGAGATCTGGTTCGATCCTCCTCCTCGTAGCGGTCTGCCTGCTCTGTGTCTCGGCAGCCGCCTCCTCTGCTTCCGCGGCACCCAAGGGCTTCAAGTTCGGCGTTTCCTCCGGCGACGTCAGCAGCGGCGCGGCGATCCTCTGGGCGCGAGCCAACAAGGCCGGGACCGCCCTGGTCCAGTTGAAGAAAGGCGGCAAGTTCGGCGGCTGCAACATCGACTCCGCGCCCAAGAAGCTGAAGGTGAAGGCGACGAAGGGCAACGACTTCACGGTCCAGGCGAAGGTCACCGGCCTGAAGCCGGGCCGCAAGTACAGCTACCGCTGGTGCATGGCGGGCGGGCGGCGCAGCGCGGTCGGCACCTTCGACACCGCCCCCGCGGCGGGGCAGGCGAAGACGATCCGCTTCTCGATCACCGGCGACCAGGACGCCTCGCCGCTGCCCGGCACCACCACCCCCTACTGGAACGACTTCGGCGTCTGGCGGCGGATCAAGGCCGAGAACAACAACTTCAACGTGCTGATGGGCGACACGATCTACTCCGACTCCGAGGTGCCCGGCGTGGGCGGTGTCGCCGGCACCGCGACGACGGTGGCGCAGAAGTGGGCCAAGTACCGGACGAACCTGGCGATGAAGCCGTGGGCGAACGTGCGGGGGGCGACCAGCTACTACGCCCACTGGGACGACCACGAGTTCATCAACGACTTCGCCCGCTCCGAGAGTTCCTTCCCCGAGGGCAACGGCAGCGTCCAGATCGACGGCAACACGCTCTACGACCGCGGCGTCAGGGCCTTCCGCAACTACAACCCGGTCACCTACTCCGCGCAAAACGGGATCTACAGGACATTCCGCTGGGGCAAGAACCTCCAGGTCTTCTTCCTCGACGAGCGCTCCTTCCGCAGCTCCCTCGCCAGCTACGGCGGCACCTGCGACAACCCGCCCGGCAGCGGCTCGGCGGACCTGGCGCCAACCGCCCCGGCGAAAAACCGCGCCGCGTTCGCCCTGCTCGTCCCCTCACTCGCCAACCCGCCCTCGGCGGCCTGCCTCGCGGCGATCAACGATCCCAGCCGGACGATGCTCGGCCAGCAGCAGCTGGCCAACTTCGAGGGAGCGATCAAGCGCTCGACCGCAACCTTCAAGGTGATCATGAACGAGGTACCGATCCAACAGTTCTACGCGCTCCCCTACGACCGCTGGGAGGGCTATGCAGCCGAGCGCAACCAGCTCCTCACCTTCCTCAGGGACAACGTCAAAAACGCCGTCTTCCTGACCACCGACGTCCACGCCAACATGGTCAACGACGCCCGCCTGCAGACGCTCGAGCCGGGCGGGCCGGTCAACTCCGGCATCACCGAGGTGACGACCGGGCCGATCGCCACCCAGACCTTTGCCGGCGAGATCAACGGCGCGGTCGGCAACCCGAGCGCCGCCACCCTGATCCGTGCCCTCTTCTTCAACGCCCCACCCCCCACCGGGGTCGGGATGCAGTGCTCCGGCCTCGACCAGTTCAGCTACGCGGAGGTCGCGGTCTCCAAGACCCAGCTGACGATCCAGCTCAAGGACATCGACGGCAACCCGGTCCAGAACACCGCCGACCGCACCAAACCCGCCTCCGTCTGCCCGAACATCGTCATCCCGAAGCAGTAGTCGCGCTTTCGGCTTGCGTGACGAATGTCACGTAGTCCAGGGGGCAAGGAGTCGAGGGTTGGGATCTGGCTTCGGCGGGGTCGCCCCGCCGATCGACTGCTATGCCAAACCCGACGATCTAAAGTGTCATTTGTGTCGCAGAAGCCTCTCGAGCTGATCCTCGCTCGCAACCTGATGTCGGCGCTCTCCACGCCGGCCTTCCTGGTCGACGAGGGCGGCGTCCTGATCTTCTACAACGAGGCGGCCGGGATGCTGCTCGGCAGGCGCTTCGAGGAGCTGGGGACGGTCGGCCCCGACGAGTGGGGCTCGCTGTTCGGCCCATTCGATGCCGACGGCGAGCCGATCCCCTACGACGAGCTGCCTCTCGTCGTCGCCGTCCGCAACGGCCGCCCCGCCCACGCCGACTTCGAGATCCGGTCCACCGACGGCGCCCGCCACACGGTCGAGGTATCGGCCTTCCCGATCCTCACCGCGCACGGCTCGCAGGGCGCGATCGCGGTCTTCTGGCCGAGCCGGAACGGAGCGGGGCACTAGCGTGGAGGTCAAGCTCTGGGGCACGCGAGGCTCGATCCCGTCCCCCGGGCCGGAGACCGTCCGCTACGGCGGGAACACCTCCTGCGTGGGGGTGACCCTCTCGGACGGCTCGCTGCTGGCGCTCGACGCCGGCACCGGGATCCGCAGCCTCGGGCTGGCGCTGGGCGACGAGCCGACGCGGCTGCACATCCTCCTCACCCACCTCCATCTCGACCACATCCAGGGCCTCGTCTTCTTCGCCCCCGCCTTCAGCCCCCAGACCGAGATCGTGATCTGGGGCCCCGCTTCCCCCGAGGCCTCGCTGCGCGACCGCATCGCGCGCTACATCTCCGCGCCCCTCTCCCCCGTCGAGGTGCGGGAGCTGCCCTGCGACGTCTCGTTCCGCCACTGCCCGGAGACCGAGTGGGAGATCGGCTCGGCCCGCATCCGCGCCGCCTCGGTCGCCCACCGCGGCCCCACCCTCGGCTACCGGATCGACGACGGCGACAGCTCGCTCACCTACATCCCCGACCACGAGCCAGCCCTCGGCGCCGACATCGACGCGCTCGAGGAGGACTGGATCTCCGGCTTCGCGCTGGCCCGCGACGCGTCTCTACTGATCCACGACGGCCAGTACGCCGACCACGAGTACCCCGGCCATGTCGGCTGGGGACACTCCTCCCTCTCCCACGCCCTCTCCTTCGCCCGCCGCACCGGCGCCGAGCGAACCGTGCTCTTCCACCACGACCCGCTGCACTCCGACGAGTTCCTCGACGGACTCGGTCGCGAGGCACGGGAGCGCTGGAGGGCACTGGGCGGCGAGCCCAACTCGATCGAGCTGGGAGCCGAGCGGGCCGAATACGAGCTGCCGGCGCGGGCGCAGAGCGCGATCGCTGCCACCTGACCACCGCGCTCACGCGGCCCGCTAGGCTGAAACGGATGTCCCTTCCTCCGCGGATCGAGGCCGCCGCCAATCGCTCGGAACAGGTCCGGAGGGCGCTTGAAGTTGCGCGCGACGCCCACGCCGGGCAGATCCGCAACAACAGCGGTGGGATGCCCTACATCGACCACCCGCTGGCGGTGGCGGAGCTGCTCGCCGAGAACGACTACAGCGAAGCGGCGTTGTCGGCGGCGCTGCTGCACGACGTGGTCGAGGAAAGCTCGATCGAGGTCGCCGACGTCCGGAGGCGCTTCGGCGAGCCGGTCGCCGGCCTGGTCGACGCGCTCACCGACGATCCGGAGATCGAGTCCTATGAGCGGCGCAAGGACGAGCAGCGGCGTCAGGTCGAGCTGGCGGGCGCCGACGCGCTGGCGATCTACGCAGCCGACAAACTGACCAACATCCGGGCGCTGCGCCGCGCCTACGCGACCGAAGGAGAGGCGGTCGAAGCGGAGCTCAAGGCACCGCTCGACGTCAAGGTCGGAATCTGGGAGGCGGACCTCCACCTGCTCTCGACCGCCGTCCCGAACCTTCCCTTCCTCAATCAGCTGGAGGATCAGCTCGCAGGGCTGCGGACGGATCGTCAGGTCGAGGCTGCGTAGCCCCCTGCACGCTGAGCCGCCGCTGCAGGGGCAGGAAGTACCAGAGCACCGCGAACATCGCCGCCGCCGCCACGCTGGTGATCACCGTCGCGATACCGCCGAACAGAACGTCGGTGATCAACATGATCGCTCCGGTCATCGCCAGCGCCAGGAAGCCGAGCCCGGCGATCGTGAAGCGGTTGGCGAGGAAGACCAGGTGGCGCTTCTGCTGGAGGTGAAAGGTCATCCGGTGATAAGCAGACGGTGCAATGAACAGCGCCGCCGAGATCGCGGTGCAGAGCAGGGTCCCGAAGTAGACCTTCTTCTCGAATGGGGAAATCGTGGTGAAGTTCTGCTGGAACGGGACCGCCAGCAGGAAGGCGAAGAGGACCTGTACCCCGGGCAGCGCGACCCGCAGCTCCTGCAGCAGCTCGCTGAGGTTGCGGTCGAGCCGCGTGTCCTCTGTCTCGTCCCTACCTGACGGTCGGTCGACCATGCGTCCACCATAAGCCACCGCTGAAACCACCCGCTGACTTTGTCGTTTGGTGTGCATATGGACCCCAAACGACAAAGTCAGCGGGTGCATAGGATCGCGAACATGGGATCCCTCGCCGTCGTGCTTGGCAGCAACGCGCTCGGCCCCGCGGGGAACGAGCTGGTTGAAGCGGTCGAGAACGGCAGCGCGACCGTCCTGCAGCGCCACGGCGACGGCGAGTACCGCCCTCCGCACCTGATCGACCACGAGGCGAACCTGCGGGCCTTGGCCGAGAGAGGGTGCGATCGCGTCCTCGCGATCGGTTCGGTGGGCTCGCTGGACCCCGGCCTGGAGGTCGGCGCCTTCCTCTGCCCGGACGATTTCATCGCCCTCCAGCTTGGGATCTCCGTCTTCGACGACGTCCGAGGCCATGCGACGCCCGGCTTCGACCGGGGCTGGCGAGAGCGGGTGGTGTCAGCCTGGGAGTCCGCGGGCGGGCCGGCCCTGCGCGACGGCGGGGTCTACTGGCAAACGACCGGCCCCCGCTTCGAGACCCCGGCTGAGATCCGCCTGATCGCCTCCCATGCCGACGTGGTCGGGATGACGATCGCCTCGGAATGCGTGATCGCCGGCGAGCTGGGACTGCCCTACGCGGCGGTCTGCCTGGTCGACAACCTCGCAAACGGGATCGGGCCGGGCGACCTCGCTCTCGAGGAGCTGGAACGAGATCGCGAGGCGAACGTCGCTCGGCTGCGGTTCGCGCTCGAGACCGTGCTGCCGACCCTGGGAGCCGAGGACGGATGAGCGAAGGAACCGCGGCGCTGACGATCGTCGACGCCACGCTGGACGGCGAGCGAATCGGCCTGCGCTGCGAGGACGGGCTGATCGCCGCGCTCGGGCCAGAGGTCACGCCCTCCCCAGGCGAGGAGACGATCGACGCCGCCGGCGCTCCGCTGCTCCCCCCGCTCCTCAACGGCCACACCCACGCCGCGATGACGCTGTTCCGCGGCCACGGTGACGACCTGCCGCTGATGCGCTGGCTGCGGGAGAAGGTCTGGCCGATCGAGGCGAAGCTCGAGCCCGAGGACGTCTACTGGGGCGTCCGCCTCGCCTGCATCGAGATGATCAGAACCGGCACCACCCGCTTCTGGGACATGTACTGGCACCCGGCGGAAACCGCCCGGGCGGTCGAGGACGCCGGCTTGCGGGCGACGATCGGCGGTCCCCTCTTCGACGCCGCCGGCGGCACCGCCGAGATGCAGGAGACGGCGCTGCGAAACCTGGCGGAGCTGGAGAAATGCGGGCCGTTGGTCGAGAGGGCGCTGGCGCCCCACTCGATCTACATGGCTAGCGAGGAGCTGCTGCGCTGGACGGCGGTGACCGCCGCCGAGCACGGGGCGGCGTTCCATATCCACCTCTCCGAGACCGAGCAGGAGGTGATCGACTGCGTCGAAGCGCACGGCGAGCGCCCGGTCGCCTACCTGGACCGCCTCGGAGCCCTGGGGCCGCGGACCGTCCTCGCCCACGGCGTCCACCTGAACGAGGAGGAGCTGGAGCTGATCGCGGAGCGGGGCTCCACGGTGGTCACCAACCCGGTGGCGAACATGAAGCTGGCGGTCGGCGGGGCGTTCCCCTATCCGGCGGCGCGTCGGGCGGGCGTCGCGGTGGGCATCGGCACCGACGGCGCAGGCTCCAACAACTCGCTCGACCTGCTCTCCGACCTGAAGACGTTCGCGCTGCTCCAGAAGCACACCGCGAACGATCCGACCGTGGCCGACGCCGCCGAGGCATGGCGAATCGCGACGGGCGAACGAGCGCCCCTACTCGGCGCGACGCCGCTGCAGCCGGGGGCGCCGGCCGACTTCCTGCTGCTGCGACCCCGCAGCCCCGAGCTGAGTCTCGGCGATCTCCACGCCGGCCTCGTCTACGCCGCGAGCGGCTCGATCGTCGACACCACCGTGGTCGCGGGTCGGGTGCTGATGCGCGGCGGAGAGGTGCCCGGTAGCGAGGAGGTGCTCGCCCGCGCGGTCGAGCGAGCGCGGGGCCTCGGCCTCGGATAGGCGAACCGCCTTGACGACTTCTCGATACTGAGCTGATGGGCGATGTGGTCAATACGATCGGCGAAGGGCTGAAGCAGTCCTTCCTGATGGCGTACGAGGTCTGGTGGGCTCTGGTGCTCGGCTTCGCGATCTCGGCGATCGTCCAGGCCTGGGTGCCGCGCGAGCGGGTCGAGGGGGCGCTCTCGGGCTCCGGCTTCGGGCCGTTGGCCAAGGCCACCGGCCTCGGCGCGGCTTCGTCCTCGTGCTCCTACGCGGCGATCGCGATCGCCAAGTCGCTCTTCCAGAAAGGCGCTTCGGCGGCCACCGCGCTCGCCTTCCAGTTCGCCTCGACCAACCTCGTCTGGGAGCTGGGTCTGGTGATCTGGATCCTGATCGGCTGGCAGTTCACCCTGGCGGAGTTCGTCGGCGGCATCGTCCTGATCGCGCTGATGGCCGCCCTGCTGCGACTGTTCGTCTCTCCCCGACTGGAGGAGCGGGCACGCGCTCACGCTCAGCAGGCGCAGGCGGGCCACCAGCACCACACCGCCGGCGAGCAGCTGTCATGGCGAGAGCGGCTCACATCGGCCGGCGCCTGGTCGGACGTCGCGCACAACTTCCGCGGCGACTGGCAGATGCTCTGGAAGGAGATCTCGATCGGCTTCCTGCTCGCCGGCTTCATCGGCCTGCTCGGCAACGATTTCTTCAACTCCCTCTTCATCGAGGACGCCCCGGCCTTCGTGAAGACGATCGAGAACGTCCTCGTCGGGCCGCTGATCGCGGTGCTCAGCTTCGTCTGCTCGGTCGGAAACGCGCCGCTGGCGGCGGTCCTCTGGTCCGGAGGGATCAGCTTCGCCGGGGTGATCGCCTTCATCTTCGCCGACCTGATCGTGATCCCGATCGTCCTCGCATACCGCAAGTACTACGGCTGGCAGTTCACGGTCCGGATCACCACCCTGATGTTCGTGACGATCGTCCTCGCCGCCCTGATCGTCGACGGGCTCTTCGGCCTCGCCGGCCTGATCCCCTCCAGCCGTCCCTCCCGCTCCGACATCTTCGGCTCGGTCCAGCTCGACTACAAGCTGGTCCTCAACGTCTTCGGCTCGGTGATATTCGTCGCGCTCTTCTGGCTGACGGCGCGGCGCGGCGCCACGGATCCGGTCTGCGGGATGAAGGTGGACCGCGCCAAGGCACTGCGGCTCGAGCAGGGGGGCGAGGAGCTCTTCTTCTGCTCCGAGGGTTGTCGCAGCCGGTTCGTGGCCGATCGAGCCGCCCAGGCCGCGGAGAGCCCCGCGACGGCGGCGAGCAGCAGCGCCACGCGCGGGTCGTAGGCCTCCGAGAGCCAGCCGGCGAGCGGCCCGCCGATCGGGGTGGAACCCAAGAAGACGACCGAGTAGAGAGCCATCACCCTGCCGCGCATCTGAGCGGAGACGGCGAGCTGGAGGGAGGAGTTGACGCTTGCCGCGAAGCTGACCGCCGCGCCGCCCAGCAGCGCCAGCACCGGCAGCTCGAGGGCGAGGGCCGGCATCAGCGCCGCCAGCAGCGAAAGTAGGCCGAAGGCGAGAGCGGAGCCGGCGATCAGCCCGGGCCCGGTCCGGCCGCGGGCCCCGGTGATCAGGGCCCCGATCACGGAGCCCACCCCCATCGCGCAGACGAGGGCCGCGTAGGCGGCCGCGCCGCCGCCGAAGCTGAACCGCGCCAGCAGCGGCAGGATCACCTGGAAGTTGAACCCGAGCGTCCCGACCAGCGCCATCAGCGCCAACGGGACAGCAAGCCCCGGCGTTTGGCGGACGTAGCGAAGCGAAGCCCGAATCGCCCCCCGCTCCCGGTCCGCAGGAGGCCCGCCGCGCAGCTCGTCTGGATCCATTGCCCAGAGGGCGAGGAGCATCGCGCCGAAGGTCGCGGCGTTGACGGCGAAGCACGGCTCGACCCCGATCGTCGCGATCAGCACCCCGGCCAGGGCCGGGCCGACGATCCGCGCCGAGTGCACGATCACGCTGTTGAGGCTGACCGCGTTGACCACGCGGTCCGTACCGACCATCTCGATCACGAAGCTCTGCCGGGTGGGATTGTCGACCGCGTTGACGGTGCCCCGCGCGAAGACAAGCGCGAAGACCATCCACGGGGTCACGACTCCGGCCGCGGTGACGGTGAAGAGCGCCAGCGCCGGCAACGCCATCGTGGCTTGGGTGATCATCAGCAGCCGCCGCTTCTCGAAACGATCGGCGAGCAATCCTCCCCATGCCCCGAACAGGAGGATCGGCAGGAACTGCAGAGCCGTGGTCAGCCCCACCGCGACTCCGCTTCCGGTCAGGCCGAGGATCAACCAGACCTCGGCCACCGTCTGCATCCAGTTGCCGGACAGGGAAACCAGCTGGCCGGCGAAGTAGCGGCGGTAGTTGGGGACGGCGAGGGAGTCGAAGGAGCGACGGAGGCCGGCGCTCACGCCTGGTCCCTTTCGAGCATGCCCTCGAGAATCACCGAGGCACGCTCGAGCGTCGCCACGTCATCCACGGAAAGGTCGCGCATTCGCCGCGCCAGATAGGCGTTCTTGCGCCCCCGCAGCCTCCGCAGCCGCTCCCGCCCATTCGAGTTGACGCTGACCAGTGCGCTGCGCCCGTCGGCGGGATCCGGCGCCCGCTCGACCAGGCCCGCGTCGACCAATACCCGCAGGGTGCGGGTCGCGGTCGGCCGCCTCACCCGCTCGATCTCGGCGAGCTCGCTGGGAGTGAGCGGTCCGTGCCGCTCCACCGTGGCCAGCGCCGAGGCCGAGGTCGGAGTCAGCTCGCTCTCGGCTCCGGCCGCCTCCTGCCGCAGCCGCCGCGCGGTGCGGACGATCGCCAGTCGCAACCGTGCCGCCGAGGCGGCGAGGGCCGTTTCGGGAACGTCATGAATCGTGTTCTCGGAAATACTTTGCATCGCTAATTAGCTTAGCAAAGCAACTGCGCGCCCCTTCACGTTGCTGTTCCTTTTGCGTACATAGGCGACAAAAGGAACAGCGACAGGCGCGTTGCCGGGTAGGCGACGAGGTCGACGCGTCGAAACAGTGGCGGGTGAGCACCGAGGCGCCCCAGCTCCCGCTCGCCTACGAGCCCGGCATGGACGCGCGCAGCACGCGCGTCGCAGCCAAGCTCAACGCGCCGATGATGGTCGCCGCGGCGCTGACCATCCCGATGGTCGCGATCAGCGAGTCACATCCGGGCGGCGCGCTCGAGGACGTCGCCCGCCTGCTCAACTGGATCACCTGGATCGCCTTCGCGATCGAGCTGGTGGTGATGCTCGCGGTCGTCCCGAACCGCCGCCTCTGGCTTCGCCACCACCCGCTCGACCTGATCATCGTCGTCTTGACCCCGCCACTGCTACCGGCCGGTCTCCAGGGCCTTCGCGCCCTGCGCCTGCTCCGCCTCCTGCGCCTGTTCCGCCTCGCCCAGCTCTCGCGGGAGGTCTTCTCGCTGGAGGGCCTCCACTACGCGATGCTGCTCGCGCTGCTCACCGTGATCGGCGGAGGAGCGTTGTTCGCCGCCTTCGAAAAGCACACCCAGCACCTCAGCGACTGGGACGGGATCTACTGGGCGGTGACGACGATGACCACCCTCGGCTCCAACATCTACCCGACCACGACGGGAGGCGAGGTCGTCTCCACCTTCATCCTCATCGTCGGGATCGGCTTCGTCGCCCTGCTCACCGGCGCCTTCGCGCAGCGCTTCCTCGGTCCCGAGATCGCCGAGGTCGAAGCCGAGCTGGAGGCAGAGCAGCTCAGCGCCGAAGCGATCGCGCTGCGTGAGCTACACAGCGTCCGCGAGCAGCTCGAGGCGCTGGAGATCGCGATCGAGCGGATGGTCGACGATCGCGCGAGCTGAGCTCGCGGAACGTCAGCCCTCGGCGTCGCCCCGCTCGGCGATCTTCCGCTCCAGCTCCTTCATCACATCGGGGTCGCGCAGGGTCGTCACATCGCCCAGCTCGCGCCCCTCGGCGATGTCGCGCAGCAGGCGGCGCATGATCTTGCCGGACCGGGTCTTCGGCAGGTCGCCCGACCAGATCACCCGCTTCGGCCGGGCAAGTTTGCCGATCCGCTCCGCGACGTGGTCGCGCAGCTCGGCGACCAGCTCATCGCTTCCATCGAGGTCGCCTTCGAGCGTCACGAAGGCGCAGATCGCCTGCCCGGTGTCCTCGTCGGACTGGCCGATCACCGCGGCCTCGGCGACTTTCGGATGGGAGACGATCGCCGACTCGACCTCGGCGGTGGAGAGCCGGTGGCCGGAGACGTTGATCACGTCGTCGACCCGTCCAAGCAACCAGAAGTAGCCGTCTTCGTCGTGGCGGGCGGCGTCGCCGACCAAGTAGGTCTCCTTGCCGAAGCGGGCGAAGTAGGTCTCGACGAAACGCTCGTCTTCGCGATACAGCGTGCGCAGCATTCCGGGCCAGGGCCGGCGCAGCACCAGCAGGCCCTCGCGCTCCTCGACCACCTCGCCGGCCTCGTCGAAGACGGCGGCGTCGAGGCCCGGCAACGGCACAGTTGCGGACCCGGGCTTGGTCGTCGTGATCCCCGGCAGCGGCGAGATCATGATGTGGCCGGTCTCGGTCTGCCACCAGGTGTCGACGACCGGACAGCGCTCGCCGCCGATCACCTTGTGGTACCAGAGCCAGGCCTTCGGGTTGATCGGCTCCCCGACCGAGCCCAGCAGGCGCAGCGATGAGAGGTCGTGGCGACCGGGGTACTCGGGCCCCCATTTCATACAGGCCCGAATCGCGGTCGGCGCCGTGTAGAGGATCGTCACTCCGTAGCGCTCGACGATCCCCCACCAGACGTCCTTGTCGGGATAGTCGGGCGCTCCCTCGTAGAGCACGCTGGTCGCGCCGTTGATCAGCGGCCCGTAGACGATGTAGGAGTGGCCGGTGACCCAGCCGACGTCGGCGGCGCACCAGAAGACGTCCTCTTCCGGCTTCAGGTCGAAGACGTAGCGGTGGGTATAGGCGACCCCGGCCAGATAGCCCCCCGTGGTGTGGAGGATGCCCTTCGGCTTCGCGGTCGAGCCCGAGGTGTAGAGAATGTAGAGCGGGTCCTCGGCACCCATCGGCTCCGGCGGACACTCTGCCGCCGCGGCCGCCATCGCCTCCTCGAACCAGACGTCGCGCCCCTCGCGCATCTCGCACTCGGCGCCGGTGTGGCGGACGACGAAGATCGTCTCGATCGACGGGGCGCCGTCGATCACCTCATCGACCTGGGCCTTGATCGGAGCGGTCTTGCCTTTGCGTCGCGCTCCGTCCACCGTGATCAGCGCCTTGGCGTCGGAGAACTCCATCCTCTCCCGCACCGCCTCAGCCGAGAAGCCGCCGAAGACGACGTTATGGGGAGCGCCGATCCGGGCGCAGGCCAGCATCGAGACGACCACCTCGGGGATCATCGGCAGGTAGATCCCCACCACGTCGCCTTTCTGGATCCCCCGATCGCGTAGGGCGTTGGCGAAACGCTCCACGTCGGCCAGCAACTGCGCATAGGTGACGTCGCGCTCCTCCCCCTCTTCGCCGCGCCAGTGGAAGGCGACCCGCTCGCCCAACCCCGCCTCGACGTGGCGATCGAGGCAATTGGCGGAGGCGTTGAGCCTGCCGTCGGCGAACCACTTGTAGAAGGGCGGATTGGAGTCGTCGAGCCCCTCGCTCGGCTCCTCCGCCCAGTCGAGCACCTCCCTCGCCTGTCGCATCCACCACGCCTCGGGATCGGCCCTCGCCTCCTCGTAGACCGCCGGGTCGCTCCACAACGCCCGCTCGCGGAACTCTGCGGGAGGCTCGAAGCGCTCGACATCCAGCAGAGCTGCCAGCTCGCGCTCTAGGTCCGATGACTGTGCCCGAGTTGCCATTGCTCCTCCTGCGATCAGCGGTTCAGTGGCCCAACCGGCAGCACCTTTCGTCCGAAGGTCGAATTGGTGACCGCCGCAAACGATGCATACCAGGCGGCGGCTGCTGTCGCCAGCCCGACCCACCCACCGGCCTTGACGAGGTTGTCGGTGTCGCTCGCGTTGCCGATGCCTAGCAGGAAGAAGGTGATCGCCAAGAGGCAGAAGACCAAGGCGATCGCCGCGGTCGTACGCAATGAGGCGATGAACATGTAGGTGGTGAAGATTCCCCACCCGATCAGATAGAGGCCAACGGCATCACCGACGTGAGCCGCGGGGATGTCCGGGGCGAAGAACGTCACGAACGCCCAGAAGGAGAGCCAGAAGGCTCCAAACGATGTGAAGGCGACCGCACCGAAGGTGTTGCCGGTGCGGAACTCCCACATGCCGGCCAGGATCTGGGCGATGCCCCCGTATCCGAGGGCCAACCCGAGGACCACCGGCTCCCCGGCGCGGTTGACCAGGTCCGCGTTGAACATGCTCAACACGAAGGTGGTCAAGGCAAACGCCGCGAGTCCCAGTGGTCCGGGATCGGCCGGGGACCAACCCTCCCTGGCTACCATCGCTGCTTGCTCGACTCGAGCGCGGTCTCCCGCTGTCGGTTCACGGGCGGGAACGGCTGCAGATTCCATGATTCCCTCCTTACGCAAAGGGCCGACCCGCTCAGACAGGTAAACCCAGTTGCCTGCGAACCGGGAACCAGGTTCGTCTGGCGGACCTTGGGGGAACCCGGCCGCTTGTCATATTTGTTACCCGTTCGCGACGAAATTCACACCTGCGGATCCACCGCCGGTCGGACTAGAACGCGAGGATCAGCGAAAAGATGACGCCCGCCACGATGCAGTAGATCCCGAACGGGGTGAGGCGGTTCGTCTCGAAGAAGCGAAGCAGGAACTTGACCGCGAGGTAAGTGGTGAAAGCCGCCGCGATGGCGCCGACCAGCGCCTGCCCCCGCACCCCGTCACCGGCGGACCCGAGCAGGCTCGGCAGCTTCAGCACCCCGGCGGCGCCGATGATCGGCGTCGCCAGCAGGAAGGCGTAGCGGGCGGCGTCCTCGTTGGAGAGCCCGGAGAGGAGCCCGCCCCCCATCGTGATCCCCGAGCGCGAGATCCCCGGCACCAGCGCCGCCGCCTGCGCGGTGCCGATCGCAAATGCCTGTTTGAAGCTCATCTTGGAGATGCGGCTGTCGGCGTCCCCCTTGTAATCGCCCGGGCGGGGTGGGCGTCGCCGGAAGCGCTCGAAGACCAGCAGCAGCACTCCGTTGACCGTCAGGAAGATCGCTGCCGAGGTGGCCGAGGCGAAGAGGGTGCGGAGCGGATGCTCCAAGAGCAGGCCGATCAGGCCCGCCGGGACCGTGCCGACCACCAGCACCCAACCGAGCCGAGCGTCGTTGTCCTCGGCGCCGATCTGACGATCGCGCAGGGAGCGCCCCATCCCCCTGAAGATCCGCTTCCAGTCATCGAAGAAAAAGAAGAAGAGGACGATCGCCGTCGCGCAGTGGGTGGCGACCAGGAATGAGAGGAAGAACTCGTCGTTCTGGTGGATGTCCCAGCCGAACAGCTGGGGCGCGATCACGCCGTGGCCGAGGCTCGAGATCGGGAACGGCTCGGCGATGCCCTGCAGCGCGCCGAGCACGATCGCCTGGAAGTAGGAGATGGGGTCCATGGACGGGGGCGACTCTAGAGGGGCGAGGAGCCGGAAAGCCGAACGCTATGCGTCGTGCTTAAACCGCGCCTTAGCCGGACCTAGTACCCGGCGGGGTGGCGAGCGATGAAGCCCGCGGTCGAATCCACCGGCGAGGAGTGCCAGCGAGGACCCGGGCCGCCCACGGTGTCGAAGGCGAGCCCGGCGATCATCATCCAGGCGTGGCCGGAGTTGGCGTAGACGGTGATCCAGCGTCCTGGCCCGGGCTCACCCCAGGTTTCGAGTCCGGTCGAATCGAGCGGGCTGGAGAGGAAGCCGCCGCCGTGCAGGGCGAAGCTGACCGCGCCGGAGCAGTCATAGCCCGAGGAGCTGAAGGAGCCATGACCGCCGCCCCATATGTAGGGGGTCGTGGCGATCGAGTTGGCGGCGCTGATCGCCGCCTGCACCGCCGCCGGCGCTGCGCTCGGCGCGCTGGCCTCGCTCGGGGAGATGTAGTTGGCGGTCTCGCCGGGGGTCAGCGGCGCCGGGGTACCGGCCGGGGCCGGGGTACCGGCCGTCGCCATCTGGGAGGAGATCGAGGCGAGGTTGTCGTTCAGCGCCTGCTCACGGGACTCCAGCGCGTCGAGCGCCTTGCGCCGCTGGGCCTGCGCCGCCTTCAGGTCGGCGAAGCGTGCCTCGGCCTGGGCTCGCGCCGCGGCGGCCTGGCGCTCCTCGACGCGGATCGCGTCGCGGGCGCTCTTGATCCGAGCCCGTGCCACCGCCAGTCGCTGCACCGCGGTCCGCACCTGGTTGCGAAGCTCCTTCACCCGGCCGACCACCGAGTTGTCGTAGTCCTGGATCCGGCTCAGGTACTCCGTCTGCGTCGCCAGCTCCGACCAGCTGCTGGACTCGAGGATCGCGTTGACGACGTCGGGGCTACCCGACTCGTAGATCGCAACCAGCCGCTGCCGCAGCACTCCGAGCGCCCGCTGCAGCCGCGCGCGGACCACCTGTAGGTGGTGACGTTCCTTGACCAGCGCCGCGGTCGCCCGCTTCAGCTGAGCTTGCTTGGCGGCCAGCTCGCCCTCCAGCGCCGCCTGGCGCTGGCGCAGCGCCGAAACCTCGCCGATCATCGAATCGATCGCGGCGTTCTGCTCGGCGATCGTCGCCGAGAGGGAGCTGCTGCTCCGCTGCACGCGGTCGAGCTTGCCCTGCGTCGCCTGGAGCTGAGCCTGGAGGTCCTTCGCGGGGGCGCTGGATTCGGAGACCGCCAGCGCGCAGAGCACCGCCAGCAGCAGAGCCGCCGTCGACAGCGACCGCCTCCTGGTCGCGCTCGCGTGTGTGTGGGAGAAGAAAGCCCGCATCGACCCCCGCTCGACTCTCCTCCGAGAGCCTTGACAGGGGGCGCGCAGGCTAGCGAAATTGCCCAAAAAATGTTAGGAGTTGCTAATAACTTGCAACTTCGGTTGCAGATTCCGCATCCCGGGAGGAGAAGTCCGTCCCACGTCGACCCAGCTGCAAATAGGGTCATTCGCCGTGATCAACGTCCTCGTCCTCGCCGTCGCCTCCGCCGTCTCGCCGACCATCCTCGCCGTCGTCATCGTCATCCTCAGCCGGCCCAACCCGCGCCGCCTGCTGCTCGCCTACCTGATCGGCGGCATGCTGACCAGCATCGCCATCGGCGTTGCCGTCGTCACCTCGCTCAGCGGGCTGGACGTCCTCTCCGGTTCCAGCCCGATCGCTGACCCGATCGTCAACTTCACGGTGGGCGCCCTGGCGCTGATCGTCGCCTACGTGCTGGCGACGGATCGCGATGCCGCCCTGGAGGAGCGCCGCCGGGAAAGGCGCGCCGCCCGTCCCGCTCGCGACCCCTGGTCGGAGCGGGTCCTCAATCGCGGCACGGCGCCGATCGCCTTCGCCGTGGGCGTCGCCCTCAACCTGCCCGGGGCCTTCTATCTCGTAGCGCTCAAGGACATCGCCCAGGGACAGGACGAGTTCGGCGCCCAGCTGCTCGCGATCGTCGTCTTCAACCTGATCATGTTCGTGCTAGCCGAAGTGCCGCTGCTCGGCTACTCGTTCGCCCCGGAGACGACGAAGGTCAAGGTCGAGCAGCTCAACTCCTGGATGGCCAGGCACGCCCGCCAGATCGTGATCGCGGTCGCCGCCGCAGTCGGGCTGTACCTGGTCACCCGCGGAGTCGTCGGGGTCCTCTGAGCTACGCGAGAAGCTTGGCCTTCGCCTTCTCGAACTCTTCGCCGGAGATCGCGCCCTTCTCCTTCAGGTCGTGGAGCTTGGCCACCTCATCCGCCGAGGAGCTGTGCGCCGTCTGGCGGATGTAGGCGTCCATGTGCTGTTTCGCCTCGGCTTGCGCTTTGATCGCCCGGTCGCGCATGCCGCTGCCGCGCGCGATCAGGTAGATCAGCGCCGTCACGAACGGGATGAAGACGAGGAACAGCACCCACGCCGCCTTCCCCCAGCCGGAGAGCTCATGGTCGCGGAAGAGGTCGGAGAGGATCGTGATCAGGATCCAGATCCAGACCACGAAGAAGAAGATCTCAAGCGCCAGCAGCAGCGCGTCGCCCAGGGAAAAGTCGGCGAGGAGCAAGGGAGGTCCTTTCGATTGGAGAACGGCGGCGAGGGCCGCAGATCGGAGCTTCATCACGCTACTGCGGACCCCCCCGCGGCGCATCCGTAGTTTTCGCGAAACGAGGATGCGACCGTCAGCGATCGCCGACCAGGAGGTGGGCGAAGAGGACCGCCGATACCGATGTCGCGAGATTGAGGCTGGAGACGCCTGCCTTCATCGGGATGCCGAGACGGGTGTCGGCGCGGATCAGGAGATCGGGGCTGAGGCCGTGGCGCTCGGCGCCGAAGGCGAGGATGGCGTGCGGAGGAAGATCGCGGGGGCGAAGGGGGTCGCCCTCGGGGTCGATCGCGACCAGCGGGCGGTCGCTCCCCGGCAGTTCCTCGACCGCGGCGACGGGCAGGGCGAAATGAAGTCCCGCGGCTCCGCGAACCGCGTCGGGGTGCCAGGGATCGTTGGGCCCGGTGGTGAGGACGGCGGCCGCATCCGCGGCCGCGGCCACCCGCACACAAGCCCCGAGGTTGCCCATGTTGCGCGGCTCCTCGAGCAGGACGACCGGAGCCGGCCTGTCGTCGCCGAGAACCGCGGTCACGTCCACCTGCGGCTGCCGCGCAACCGCGACCACCCCGGTCCGAGGCGCCCGCGGCACCAGCTCCGCCAGCAGCGCGGGGTCGACGGGCTTCACCTGCGCCCTCAGCACATCGGCAATGTCCGGCGCCAGCTCCTCGGCCAGGCTCTCCATCTGGTCGAGATCGGCCGTTACCGCCTCCACCAGCTCGGCCCCGAAGCGCAGCGCGTGCTTCAACGCGTGGAACCCCTCCAGAACCACCAACTCCGAATCGCGGCGCGCCCGGCGGAAGCGCGGGATCAGCAGATCGTTCACCGCCACATCATGCCCGCCGGGCGTGGATCAGGCTGCGAATTCCGCTTGCGTTCCCAATCAGAGCAGAAATATTAATTCGGTACTGGATCGTCCACGGCCAGCCCACGAAGTGTACAATCGCGTTTACCTGAAACAGAGTTGTCTGCCCTCAGGAGGAGTTCATGGCCCCCGCTTCGACCAACGGCACCAAGGTTACAGCCCAGACCGCGGACCTCGGCGAGCTGATCGACAAGGAGCAGCTGCCGGCCGGCCGAGAGGATCTCGCCGAGCCGCTCATCGCCCGCTCCCAGCGCGAGCGCATCCTCGTCGCGATGGCGGGGAGCTGCGCCAAGAAAGGCTACGGCGCCACGACGATCGCCGACATCGTCGAGCCCGCCGGCGTCTCCCGGGCCACCTTCTACGAGCTGTTCAAGGACAAGGAAGCCTGCTTCCACGCGGCGATGGAGCTGTCGCTGGCCGACGCGATGGGAACGATCGTCGAGGTCTACTCCCCCGATAAGCCGTGGGCGACGATGGTCCGCGACGCGATCGCCGCCTTCCTCGGACTGCTGGCGGAGCGGCCCGCCTTCGCCCGCATGGCGCTGGTCGAGGCGCCGTCCAGCGGGGACCGGGGCTTCGAGCTCTACGCCTCCGGCAAGCGGGTCCTGCTCGCCCTTCTCGACAAGGGACGCGACGACCCGCTCGAGGACGAGAGCATCCCGTCCAGCGCCGGCCGCGCCGCGATCTCCGCCGCCGAGTCGCTGATCGTCGGCCAGATCCTCGCCGGCAACACCGAGCGCCTCCCGGAGCTGCTGCCGGACATCGTCTACATCACCGTCGTCCCGTACCTCGGCCAGGAGGAGGCCCTGCGCCAGTCGCGCGAGGCCGAGAAGATGGTTCGCGCAGAGGGATAGGCCTTGACGCAGGGGGGGAACCGGCCCAGGGAGGTCGATGCACGGTGGCGCCCTCCAAGCGGGCGCCACCGGCTGCCGCGAGAGGTCGTCGTCCAGTCGCAGCGGAAACGGATCCTCAACGCGATGGTCCGCGTGGTCGCCGACAAGGGCTATACCGCGACCACCATCGCCGACGTGACAAAGAGGGCCGGAGTGTCGCGGACGACCTTCTACGAGCTGTTCGAGGACAAGGAGGTTTGCTTCCTCGCCGCCTACGACAGCATGGTCGACCTGCTCGTGCGGCGGGTGATCACCGCCTACGAGCAACATGAGGCCAGCTGGCCCGAACGGGCGCGGGTCGGCCTGATGGCGCTGCTGGAAGCGCTGGCGGCCGATCCCGACCTGGCCCGCCTCGCCTTCGTCGACGTCGGCTCCGCCGGACCGGCGGCCCAGCGCCGCTACCGGGCGGCGGTCCAGCGCTTCTCCCCCCTTTTCGACGAGGGACGCGACTTCGCCCCCGGCGGCCGCGCCCTGCCGCCCAACACCTCGCGGATGGCGATCGGCGGGGTGACCGGTTTGATCTCCGAGGAGCTGCTCGCGGGACGGGGAAGACAACTTCCGGACTTGCTTTCCGACGCGCTTTTTGCCACGCTGATGCCATACGTCGGCCCGTATGCGGCAGCCAGGGAGGTGGGCGAGACGACTAGATAAACGTCTCCGTACACACGCCGCTATGATTCATATACCGAGTAGTTCTCCCTACGCAGCCTGGCCGATGGCTCCCTCAGAAACCCGGCGTGATCTCCTCCTGGCGGCGATGATCCGCGTGGTCGGCGAAAAGGGCTACAAGGCGACCTCCGTCGCCGACGTGATCGAAGAAGCGGGCGTCGCCCGCGCCACCTTCTACAAGTACTTCGAGGACAAGCACGAGTGCTTCCTCGCCGCCTACGACATGGTCGTCGAGCAGGTGATCGAACAGGTGACCGCCGACTGCGACGGCAGCCAGCCATGGATGCAGCGGGTGGAGACCGGCCTGGCGAACCTCGTCCAGTTCCTCGCCCTGGATCCGGAGCTGGCCCGAATGGCGGTGATCGAAGTGGCTGCCGCCGGCGCCGACGCGAGGCAGCGCCACTGGAACGCCGTCGCCCGCTTCACCGAGTACCTCGAAGGGGGGCGGGACCTGACCGACAAGGACCTTCCCGACAGCACCGCGCTGATGTCAGCCGGGGCGGTGGCTGGGCTGATCTTCGACGAGCTGCTGGCCGGACGGGCCGAGCAGCTGCCGAGCATGCTCCCCGACCTCCTCTTCGCGATGCTCGTTCCCTACGTCGGTCCTCACGCAGCGGCGGAGGAGATGCGGCGAGTGGCCGCCGCGGGCTGAGCCGCGGCTACAGCCCGGGCTTCTTCGGTCCCTAGATACGGCGCGAGAACGTACTCGACGAGCTGGGTGGTCAGCCCGGGCAGGAGGTCGGTGGCGCCGCTGAGAATGTGGGCGCCGACTATCGCCGCGACGTTGTCGACCAGGGCCGCCTCGGTTGCGTCCGGCAGCCGCGCCGCCACGGGACGCCCATCGCGTCCGCTGCGCAACAGCGTCGCCGCACGCTCCATGTCGGCGTGCTGACGCGCCGACATCGCCGCCCCCGACGCCCGCGCCTCGAGGGTGAAGAGCCGGGCGGTGAAAGGCTCGGCGGCGAAGAACTTCAGGGCCGTCGCGATCGCGGCGTGCACCCGGTCGGGCCACTCTCGTGCGGCCGCGGTCGCATCCGAGCCCACCTTCCAGAGTCGCTCAGAGGCGGCGTCGTAGGCCGCCAGCAGGCAGCCCTCCTTGTCGTCGAAGAACTCGTAGAAGGTCTTACGCGAGGTCCCGGCGTTCTCGACCACGTGCTCGACCGTGGCCCGGGCGTAGCCGTGCTCGGCCAACGCCTTCGCCACGCCGGCCAGCAGGCGCTGGCGCTGGTTTTCCACCACCGTCTCTCGCGGCAAGCGGTGCCTGCCGCGGGGAAGCTGCCCACCGGCATCCTGAACTGATTCGTACATGACTACTCAGCAGTTTAGACATCACTGTTTACTTGTCAAGTCCGCCAACCGCCCGTCAGGGCTGCGGGCTGGGGACTCCGCCCCCCACGCCGACCGGGGGCGGGGGTGCGGGAGTGGGAGATGGAGTGGGCGCCGGATGGGGAGCCGGGCTGGGCGTCGGGCTGGGGGCGGGCGCCGGCGAGGGAGTGGGCGTCGCCCCCTGCTGGGAGTTCGGCGCCTTCTTGTTCGGCTTGTTCGGCGTCTGGGTGGTCGTGCTCGACGTCTTCGGCGCCAGCGAGGCGGAGGAGGTGTGATCGCTGTGCAGGCCGGAGAGGTCGGGGAGGCTGCTCGGCAGCGGGAAGTCGGGGCAGTTGCCGTTTGCCGCCGACTCCATGAAGGAGCGCCAGATCGGTCCGGCCGTCGGTCCGCCGAAGCCGGTCGGATCGCGCGACTCGGGATGGCCGACCCAGACAGCGGTCGAGAAGAGCGGCGTGTAGCCGGCGAACCAAGCGTCCGACTCCCCCTCGGAGGTACCGGTCTTCCCCGCTTCGGAGGCGCAGCCCATGTAGGTGTAGCCGGCGCCGGTGCCCTGGGTGATCACGCCCTCCAGCAGTTTCGTCACGTCGTAGGCCTGTCCCTCGGTCAGGACGCGGTCGCCGGAATCGGGGTTGGTCTCCTCGACCTTGCCACCCGGGAACTCGACCCGGCTGACCGCGGTTGCCGCATGGTGGATGCCGCCGTCGGCGAGGGTCGCGTAGGCGTCCGCCATCTCCAGCGGCGTGACCCCGACCCGCAGACCGCCGATCGCCTCTGCCGGCAGCGACTGCAACGGCGAGGTGATGCCCATGTCGTGGGCGGTCTTGGTCACGTTCTCGGGCCCGACGTCGAGGTCGAGCTGGGCGAAGACGGCGTTGACCGAGCCCCAGGTGGCGGAGGCGAGCGACATCGTCCCCCCTCCCGGCTCGGCGTTGTTGACCGTCCAGGTGCTGCCGCCGGGTGTCTCCAGCGTCTTCGGCGAAGTGCCGTCGTAGTAGGTCGTGTAGGGGTCGATCCCCTGCTTGATCGCCGTGGCGAGGACGAAGGTCTTGAACGATGAGCCGGGCTGGCGATGAGCCTGCCAGGCGTAGTTGAACTGGCTGTCGCTCGAGTAGTCCTGGGTCGAGGCGAGCGCGACGATCTCCCCGTTGGTCGGATCGACCGAGGCGAGCGCCGCCGCCGGACCGCCGCCGGAGTAGCAAACGGAGCAGGAATCGACCGCTGCCTGCGCTGCAGCCTGGAGCGTCGGGTCGATCGTCGTGTAGGCCTTGAGGCCGCCGTTGCGCACGGTGTTGATCCCGTACTTGTCGATCAGCTCCTGGGAGACGAGGTCGAAGAGGAAGGGGTCGCGGATCGTCTGGTACTTGTGGCCCGGGTGCAGGCCGAGCCCGCTGTGGACGGCCAGCTGGTATCGCTCGGAGCTGATGTAGCCCTGCTCCTCCATCGCCTGCAGTACCTGGTTGCGGCGGACCAGCGCGGCGCGGGGGTCGATGAAGGGGTTGTACTCGGAGGGGGCCTGCGGCAGGCCGGAGATCATCGCCGCTTCGGTCAGGGTGAGGTCGCGGGCGGGCTTGCCGTAATAGGTCTGGGCCGCCGCCTCGGCGCCGACCGCCGTCTCCCCGTTGACGGTGCCGTAGGGCGCGGTGTTGAGGTAGGAGGTGAGGATCCAGTCCCTGTCGTGGTGATCGAACAGGTCGTTGGCGAGGTGCGCTTCGATCAGCTTTCGCTTGATCGTCTCCTGCGGGTTCTGGATGTAGAGGTTGCGGACCAGCTGCTGGGTGATCGTCGATGCTCCCTGGACCGGCTTGCCCCCAGCCAGCAGGTCCTTCCAGGCGGCACGGGCGATGCCCTCCGGATCGAGGGCGCCGTGGTGGTAGAAGTTGCGATCCTCGATCGCGACGGTGGCGTCCTTGAGGTTCTGGGGCAGGGCGCGAGAGGAAACCGGCTGGCGGATGTTGTTGGAGCGGATGAAGCCGATCAGGCTGCCGTCGGCGGCGTAGATCGCCGAGGATCGGCCCTTCTGGACCGGTTTGAGGCTGGAGAGCGGCGGTGCCGAGTCGTAGACCTTGATCGCCCAGCTCGCCGCGACGCCCGCCGCGACGAAGAGCGCCACCCCGCAGACTGCCGCGGCTAGGACCAGCTTCTTCCAGCCCGAATGCCGCGCCCTGATACGGCGCCGTCTGCGCACCCGAGTTGCCATCAAAAGCAGGATTGCACCCCAGGCCCCTCGTCTCCTGCTTGCAGGCGCCCTTTCAGGGTCCGCTGCAACGTTTTGTCCCTGCGATAGGGGGCAAAACGCGCAGTGGCGCGCCCCGGGCCTGAGCTACGCCCGCAGCCGGTAGCCCTTCGAGAAAAGGCGCAGGTTGGCAAGGAAGAGGGCGAGGGTCGCGCCGGCGAGGGCCAACAGCGAGAGCGGGATGCTGGCCTCGGTGTAGCTGAGGAAGCCGTACCTGACCAGGTTGATCATGTAATAGACGGGGTTGAAGTGGGTCAGGGTCTGGAAGGGCTCGGGCAGCAGGGCAGCGGAGTAGAAGACGCCGCCGAGGAAGATCAGGGGCTGGAGCACAAAGGTCTGGGCGATGGCCACGTCATCGAACTGCTCGGCCCGCACCCCGACCAGGACGCCGAGCTGGGAGAAGAAGAAGCCGACCAGGAAGAGCGCGGGGATCAGGACGAGGGCGTGGTCGACCGGGAGATCGACCAGGAACGAGGCGGCGGCGAAGGTCAGCAGGGAGACGAGGAGGCCGCGCATGAAGCCGCCGAGCGAGAAGGCCAGCAGCAGCTCCAGCGGCGAGGCCGGCGAGGAGAGCTGGTCCTGGATCGCGCCCTGGAACTTCTGCTGGAGGATCGAGGAGGAGTTGTTGGAGAAGGCGTTGATCGACCAGGCCATCATGATCAGGCCGGGGATCACGAAGACGACGTAGTCGATCCCGTGCAGCTTGTCGATCCGCGAGCCGAGCGCGGCACCGAAGACGGAGATGTAGAGGAAGGTCTCCAGCAGCGGCGCGCCGATCGTCTGCTTCTTGATCTTCATGAAGCGGCTGACCTCGCGCCGCCAGAGCGTGGCGAAACGGACCTGGGCGGCGCTCGATGACAAGCGTTCGCGCCGCGGAGCCCGCAAAGAGTCAGATTGCGATGCGGGCCCCGCTTCGCTCACGATGCGAGTCCTTCGACCCGAGACCGCGAGAGCTCTTTGCGTCCGACCAGCGACAGGTAGGCGTCCTCGAGGTTGGGGACGGAGTAGCGGGCGGTCAGCTCGGTGCTCGTCCCCTGGGCGGCGATCTGGCCGTCGTTGATGAAGGCGATCCTGTTGCAGAGCTGCTCGGCCTCCTCCAGGTAATGGGTGGTGAGGAGGATCGTCGTTCCCTCCTGGTTGATCCGCTGGACGTAGTGCCAGAGCTCGAGGCGCAGCTCGATGTCGACGCCGGCGGTCGGCTCGTCGAGGATCAGCAGGCGGGGACGGTGCATCAGGGCGCGGGCGAGGATCAGCCGCCGCTTCATCCCTCCGGAGAGGGTGCGGGTGCGCTCGTCGCTCTTGTGGGAAAGCGAGAAGGTCTCCAGCAGCTCCCTGGCGCGCTCGCGGCGCTCGCGCTTCGGCATCCCGAAGTAGCCGGCGTGGAAGTCGAGCGTCTCCTCGACCGTGAGGAACCAGTCGAGGTTCAGCTCCTGGGGCGCCAGCCCCACCGCCTGGCGGGCCTCAGTGTAGTCGTCGATCGCGTCGTGGCCGAAGACGCGGATCTTTCCCGCGGTCGGCTGCGCCAGCCCGGTCGTGCAGTGGATCAGGGTCGACTTGCCGGCCCCGTTCGGACCCAGCAACCCGAAGAACTCACCGGGCTTGATGTCGAGCGAGACGCCGCGCAGCGCCTCGACCCCGGTCGGGTAGCGCTTGGTCAGGTCTTCGATGTGGAGGGCCTTGTCGCTCGTGTCCTGCGCAAGACCGTCTGAGCCGAGTTTGGTTCTCACGTCGGTCAATCTAGCCATCGAGCGACGTCGGCCCTCCCCTCCCCCGAGCCGTCTGGCCGTGCAGCTAGTTTCACGGCCCGTTGGGGGAACTCGCGGAAGGAGGACCGTGAAACTCGTGATCGGCATCGTGCGGCCCGAAAAGGCCAACGACGTACTCGAATCTCTCTACCGCGCCAAGGTCCGCGGCATATCGATGAGCCGCGTCCAGGGCCACGGTGGCGAGCTGGACCGGGTTGAGACCTACCGCGGGACGACCGTGCAGATGGGGCTTTCCGAGAAGGTGAGGTTCGAGATCGCCGTTTCGGACTCATTCGTCGATCCGACGATCGAGGCGCTGCGGGAGGGCGCGCAGACGGGCGAGGTAGGCGACGGCAAGATCTTCGTCGTGCCGCTCGAGCACGCGGTCCGCATCCGCACCGGAGAGACCGACCAGGGCGCAGTGACGCCGGTGGGCAAATGATCGCCGCCGTGCAGATCGACACCGGCGATACGGCCTGGATGCTTGGCGCAACCGCCCTGGTGCTGATGATGACGCCGGCCCTGGGGCTCTTCTACGCCGGCCTGGTGCGGTCGAAGAACACCCTGAACACCTTCATGATGTGCATCGGCGCGATCGCTGTAGCCGCGGTGACCTGGGCGCTCGTCGGCTACTCGCTCGCCTTCGACGGGACCGACAGCCTGCTCGGTGGCCTCAAGTACGCCGGGCTACAGCACGTCGGCTTCGAGCCCCGCGACGGGACGACGATCCCACACCTCCTCTTCATGGCCTTCCAGGCGACCTTCTGCATCATCACGGTGGCGCTGATCTCAGGGGCCGTGGTCGAGCGGATGCGCTTCGGCGCCTTCCTCGTCTTCGCCGCGCTGTGGTCGGTGGTGGTCTACGCGGTCCTCGCTCACTGGTCCTTCGGCGGTGGCTGGCTGACCGCGAACGGAACCCTCGACTTCGCCGGCGGCGTCCCGGTCGAGATGGCCTCCGGATTCTCGGCGCTAGCCGCCGCGCTCGTCGTCGGCGCGCGCAAGGACTACGGCCGGCAAGCGCTGCTCCCCCACAACGCCGTCTACGTCCTCTTGGGAGCGGGCCTGCTGTGGTTCGGCTGGTTTGGCTTCAACGGCGGCAGTGGCTTCTCGACCGGCAACCCGAGCGTGCTCGCCTTCACCAACACGCTCCTGACTCCCGCCTGCTCACTGGTCACCTGGTTTGCCCTGGATCTGATCCGCGGCAGGAAGGTGACCGCGATCGGCGCCGCGACGGCGATCATCGTCGGCTGCGTGCTGATCACCCCGGCGGGCGGCTTCATCAGCCCCGGCTGGGCGATCGCGCTCGGCTTCCTGGGCGCGCTGCCCTGTTACGCGATGATCGTCTGGCGACCGCGGACGCGCGTCGATGAGACGCTCGACGTGCTCGCGGCCCACGGAGTCGCCGGCTTCACCGGGATCCTCTTCATCGGCTTCGTCGCCCAATTCGCCTGGAACGGCGTCTCCGACGGTCTCTTCTACGGCAACGCGTCGCAGCTCGGGGACCAGGCGCTGGCGGCGATCGCCGCGCCCGCCTACGCCTTCGGAGCCACCTTCCTGCTGCTCAAGCTGGTCGGCGCCTTCACCCCACTGCGCGCGAGCGAGCACGAGGAAGCGATCGGGATGGATGTGGTCCACCACGGCGAGGAGGCCTACGTAACCGGCGAAGGCGCGATCCTGATAGCCCCCGATGGCGAGGAGAAAGAGGCCGGAGCGGTGGCTATGTAGCCCCGCCGGTCCGCCGCGGGCGCGAAACCCGCGGCGGACCGGCGTCAGCGGTGTTCGGGATTCGGGAAGTCGAAGCGGCAGCCGGCGTCCCACTCGGTGCGCTGGTTGCCGTGGGCGGGGATGCCGCCCGCGTCCTTCAGCATCCGCGCCAGGTGGAGCATGTTCCAGGTGGCGAACGTCGTGTTGCGGTTGGTGAAGTCGTTCTCGGGACCGCCGGACCCCTCGTCTAGGTAGGACGGACCGGGACCGGCCTCGCCGATCCAGCCTGCGTCGGCCTGCGGCGGGATCGCGTAGCCGAGGTGCTGGAGTGAGTAGAGGACGTTCATCGCACAGTGCTTGATTCCGTCCTCGTTGCCGGTGACCAGGCAGCCGCCGACCCGGCCGTAGTAGGCGTACTGACCGGAGTCGTTGAGCAGATGGGAGTTGCCGTAGAGACGCTCGATGACGTGGGTGGCCACCGAGGACTTCTCCCCCAGCCAGATCGGCATCCCGAGGACGAGGATGTCCGCCGTCATCACCCGCTCGAAGATCTGCGGCCACTCGTCGCTCGCCCAGCCATGCTCGGTCATGTCGGGCCAGACGCCGATCGCGATCTCGTGGTCGACGGCGCGAATGCAGTCGACCTCGACGCCGTTGCGGCGCATGATCTCGATCGAGATGTCCATCAGACCCTGGGTGTTCGACACCTCCGGGCTTCGCTTCAGAGTGCAGTTGACGAACATCGCGCGCAGGTCGGAGTAGTCGGTCTCGCTCTCCTCGCACAGCTCGGCCTGCTTGGCGGTCAGCTCGGTCACGCGGTCCTCTCCAATGGCCGAGTCCGAGGGGCAGGGTTGGAAAACCTCATCGAGCCGTCGTCGATCGAGCCGAACCTGATCGTCGGGACGTCGAGCGCATAGTTCATCCGCAGCCGCCAGGGCGTCTTCGAGCCCTGTTTCGGCAGCTGGTCGATGGAGCGGAGGACGTAGCTGGAGTTGAAGTCGAGGAGCGGCTGCTCGACCACCGCGGGGTCGGTGACCTCCGGCTTGCACTGGCTGTGGCCGCGGGCACTCATGTGGTTGAGGAGACGACAGACGTACTCGGAGGTGAGGTCGGCCTTCAGCGTCCAGGAGGCGTTGGTGTAGCCGAGCGTGAAGGCAAAGTTGGGGACGCCGCTGAGCATCATCCCCTTGTAGGTCCAGGCGCTGGGATAGGCGACTTCGCGGCCGTCGACGGCCATCCGCATTCCCCCCAGGAAGAGAAGGTTGAGCCCGGTGGCGGTGACGATCAGATCGGCCTCCAGCTCGGCGCCCGACTTCAGCGCGATCCCGTCCTCGGTGAAGGTCTCGATCTCGTCGGTTACGACGTCTGCCCGGCCGGCGGCGATCGCCTCGAACAGGTCGCCGTCGGGGACGAGGCACATCCGCTGGTCCCAGGGGTTGTAACGGGGGTTGAAGTGTGTGTCGACGTCGTAGCCGACCGGCAGGGACCGTTCCACGCCCCTGCGGACGAGCTTTTTCACCAGCTCGGGCCGACGACGGCTGAGGTGGTAGACGAACGACTGCAGGAGGACGTTCTTCCAGCGCACGGCGGCGTAGGCCGCCTTCTCCGGAAGCATCCGGCGCAGACGGTTGGCGATCGGGTCCTCAGCGCCCAGCGAGACGATGTAGGTGGGAGAGCGCTGCAGCATCGTCACCTGCTCGGCCCGCTCGGCGAGCGACGGCACCAGCGTCACCGCAGTGGCGCCGCTGCCGATCACCACCACTCGCTTGCCGGCGTACTCGATGTCGTCGGTCCAGTGCTGGGGGTGGACGATGCGGCCTTTGAAGCGATCCATTCCCTCGAAGTCCGGGAGATAGCCCTCGTCGTAGCGGAAGTAACCGCTGCACGACCAGAGAAAGCCACAGGTGAGGCGCTCGGTCTCGCCGGTGTCGGTGCGCTCGATCTCCACGGTCCAGCGTGCATCCGCCGTCGACCACTCGGCACCCACGACGCGGTGATGGAAGCGGATCTTCTCCTCGATGCCGTGGTCGCGCGCCGTCTGGCGGACGTAGCGCAGGATCGCATCGCCGTCCGCGATCGCCTTCGCCTCCGTCCATGGCCGGAACCGGTAGCCCAGGGTGTGCATGTCGGAGTCCGACCGGATGCCGGGATAGCGAAACAGGTCCCAGGTCCCACCGAGGTCGTCCCGCGCCTCGAGAATGGCGTAGGTCTTGCCGGGGCAGCGCTCCTCCAGGTGGTAGGCGCCTCCGATGCCGGAAAGCCCGGCCCCGACGATCAGCACATCGAGATGTTCGGATGGCGCATCGTGGCCGGGCGAATACGAGGTGGCATCTCCGGTCACGGCGGCCATTTTGTCACGCCTAAGGGAGCCACCTGTCCAGGCGCCCAACCACTGGATCCAATGGCGGCAGAAACCTGACGAGATATGAGTGGATAATCGGCGTCCATGGAGACGGTTCTCGTCACCGGAGGCTCGGGGTTCCTGGGAGGTTGGTGTCTGATCGAGCTCCTACAGCGGGGGTATCGGGTGCGCACGACCGTGCGCGATCTCTCGCGGGAGCCCGGGGTTCGAGCGGCGGTTGAGTCACGGGTCGCTGCCGACGACCGCCTCTCGGTGCTGGCTGCGGATCTGCGCAGCGATGACGGTTGGAAAGAGGCGGTGCAGGGGTGTGACTTCGTCCTGCACGTCGCCTCTCCGTTCCCACCGGCTCAACCGAAGGATCCCGACGAGCTGATCGTCCCGGCGCGAGAGGGAACGCTCCGCGTTCTGAGGGCAGCCCTTGAGGCGGGCGTTAACCGCGTCGTGGTCACATCCTCTGTGGCAGCGGTGCGGGGTGGCGTCAAGCCCTCACCCAAGCCGCTCACCGAGGAGAACTGGACCGACCTTGGCAATCCCAAGCTCTCGCCCTACGTGCGATCGAAGACGATCGCCGAGCAGGCTGCGTGGGACTTCGTCCACGAGCGAGGCGAGGTCGAGAAGCTCGCGGTCGTCAACCCGGGCGCCATCCTCGGCCCCGTGCTGAGCGAGGATCGCTCCTTCTCGCTCGAGGTGATCGAGCGACTGCTCAATGGAACGCCCGGCGTGCCGAAAATCGGATTCAGCTTCGTCGACGTCCGCGACGTCGCCGACCTGCAGATCACCGCACTGACCTCCCCCGCAGCAGGCGGCGAGCGTTTCATCGCGGTGGAGAGGTTCCTGTGGATGTCGGAGGTCGCAGAGATGTTGCGCGCGGGCCTCGGTGAGGGAGCCGCGAAGGTGTCCAACCGCACCGTTCCAAACCTGGCCGTCCGAGCGATGGGGATCTTCGATCCTGGAATCCGCTCGATTACGAATCAGCTCAGCGAGAAGGTCGAACTGTCGAGCGAAAAGGCCAAAACCCTGCTCGAATGGTCGCCCCGCCCGAGCCAAGAGACGATCGTCGAGTGCGCCCAGAGCCTGATCAGCGAGGGCGTAGTCAGCTCTTGATCAGTGGTGGTGACGCTTATGCCGCTTTTGCTTGGCGTTCTTGCGAGCGTTCGAGCAAGCCCCCTTCAGCGGCATCCTCTGATTGAGCGTCTTGCCGCTTTGGGCGGTGTAGGAGACGACCGAGACCGGGTGGGAGACGCAGATATTGGTCGTATTGACCAAATAGCCCTGTTTGCCGCCGAAGAGGGTGAAGGAGAAGTGGCCGATCGGCGCATCGGGGACGACTGGGACGGTGGTGCGGAGACGCCCGCCTTTGACCGTTGCCGCATCCGCCCTCGGAATCAGCATCACCTGACCGTTGAGGATGAATGCCAGCCTCGGCAGCCTGCCTGAGCCGGAGACGGCATAGACGGGACCGGAGAGCGGCTGGTCGAGCAGCGGCGTCGTCGTGGTCGCCATCCCAATCGCCTGGCGACCGGCGCACTGTTTGGAGGCGAGCTCGGTCTCGGTGCAGATGTTGCCGAGGTGGCGTTGGTCGATCTGGAAGTCGGTTGGCAAGGTCACTGCGAGCGACTCAATGTTGGCATCGCCGGGACGGGTGTCGAGGTCGATCCGCATGCTGGGATTGGCCGAGCGTCCTGATCCTCCGGCCATTTTGGTCATCGTCATCTTCGGCTTAAACGGCAAGGTGGCGCAGTTGACCGCGTTGAAGTAGGAGGAGAAGTCGGTGACAGTGCCTTGGTCGCCGATTCCCTGGGAGTCGACTGAGAGCGTCGAGCAGTTGGTCGGGTTGATCGTGAAGTTGGGCTTGTCGATGTTGACCTGGATCGAGCGCATCCGGATCGGGATGCCGCCGACGATCAGGGGCACCGTGTCTGAGACCGCAGTCACCTGGGCTGTGAGCGGGTCGACGTGAAGGGCGACCCGTACGACGATCGTGCCGTAGTCATAGGGACCAGCAAGGGCGGGAGTGATTACCACGAGGGAAAGCGGCGCGCCTTTAAAGGGCCCGGCCAGATACATCTTGCCGATCGCGTGGAAGGGGTGAGTACCTGGGCCAGCGGCGACGTTTGAAGTTCCGATCTGGCTATCAGTCGGGCAACTTGGAATCGCCTGTTCAGTCAGACCGGGGTTATTGGCGGCGTTTGTTATCGAGGCCTCGGGGCAATAGCCGATCCCCTTCAGGGAGCCGGTAAAGCCGGGGGGCATCTTGAAGTTGAGGTCGCGGATGAACTGGTCGCCGTCATCGCGGTCGAGCTTCAGATGGAAGCTCGAGAAAGAACCGGCGTTGGCGTTTGAGGTGCCGGCGATGAGGCGGGGGTGGAAGGGACGGGTGGCCGCCGGGCAGGGGGTCGCATTGGGGCCTGAGTCAAGGCTGAAGAACTGCACCGAAGTTTGATCGGCAAGCGTTGTGTTCCAGGGGAAGAACTGAGCGGAAACCGGATAGAGCGTGCAGTGGGTCGGGGTCGCCATCAGACCGCGGTCAGAGGCGAAGAGGTGCATCTGGATCGAGTCGAAGGGCACCTGGGGCAGATCGGTGAGGTAGACGGTGAGCTGACCGGTGATCAGGTCGGGGCGCACCTCGGCTTGCAGCTTTGCGTGGACGCCGAAGCCGTCTGCGACCAGGAAGAGGCGGTACTGGTCGCCGGGCTTGGGCTGGCCGATGTAGATCGAGCCGTCGAGGGTCCCGTCGAGGGCCACCGTGTGCAGGGCAAAGGTGCCGATTTTGGCGTTGTCGGGACAGTTGGCGGGGCCCTCGGTGCCGAAGTTTGCCTGCGCGTCGGCGCAGGAGCGCTGGCCGTCGGCGGCGTCGGGGTTGATCGTCAGGCCGTCGGGCAGGCGCACAATTGCCGAGCGGATTTCCGAGGGGGCGGCGGCTCGCGTCAGGAACTGGGGGCTGACCAGGTCGATGTTGAGGCCCGAGGGGGCGTCGGTCTCCTTGGTCGTCGTGTTCATGTAGAGGACGGGACGGAAGACCTCGTGCTCACAGCCCGTGGTCGCCGGGTAGGTGCCGTCGGCGTGGGAGAGATGAGTGGGGTCCTGGTAGGTCTGGACCTCGAGGCTGGTCGGGAGGGGCTGGCCGGTGCAGACGGTGGGGTTAATAGTCAGCGGCGACTCTGGCGTGCCAGACAAAACGGGAGTGGGACTGCAACTCGTATCAGCCAATCCAGGACAGCCAGCAGGGTCCCCGGGAGAACCAATCGGAAACCGTTGATCGTCGTTCGCATCAGAGGCTGGAGTTCCCCAAAACGTTAGTTCAGCACCTGCCAAGGGCATGCTTTGCGAAATCTCCGACACCGTGAAGCGAAGCCCATAATCCGAGTCCGTACGCACGGTCACTGGGATCTGGATCGGGATATTTAACGTTGGCACGATGAAGGCAAAGAGTGCGGTCTGGTTTTCCCCCGGGAGCACCGAAAACATTGGCGCTGTGCCTAGTAGGTAATTTGGATTTCCCGCGTAATTAGCCCGAACAGTGACTATTCCAACTTGAGAAGTAGGAGGACATTGCGTGAGCGCGAAATCCAGCGGAGTACACTGCTGTACCGCACTAGGATTGCCAAATAGCCCTTCGGGGGCATCAAATACTACGGTCCGTGGTGATTCGGGCGTACCAGGGCTATCAAACGTAAAGCTAGTGGTCAGATCAGGATGTTGGCCAGCCTCCGCCGTCGATGCACTCGTATTAAACGACGCGATCCCCTCGGCTGCCGCTGCCGACTCAACCCAACCATTGCCAAGAATCAAGTAGAGCGCAGCGCATGCTAGCCAAACGGTGACTCCGACGCATGTGCTGAAACCAGCCCGTGTGCCATTCACCGTCTTCTCCATATCTTTTGCAATTTCGGAGCGCATCATCTTCACCGTGCGCTCTTTCGATGTCTGGCTCGGCATCTCCGCACCACATTCTTGGCGTGCTTGGCTGCGCGAGCCTGTCTCTTTGCCTGAACTCGCAGACGCCTTGCCAGTTTGGTGTCACCGCGGTCGGCAGCGCTTTGAGCAGCTCGACGCAGCCGCTTCACCTCCAACGATGCGCGATGCGCCTTGCGTGACAAACTCGTCGGGCTACACCGCACCGGTGCCAGGTACTGACCTGATTTTCCTGCGAGCGTGCTGACGTCGGGAAAACCGGCAGCTTGGGTTCCTGGGCCATGACATTCATCCGATGCCACGCATGATGCTGGCGGCGGAACGATGAAAAATCCACCCCGCTCCCGAGCATCGTAAATCTTGACACGCGGACCGTTGTGGTCTGCTTTGACCAATGTGTCACGCGTAAAGAAATAAGCGTCTGTGCCGTTGGCGCTTACACCGAGCAAGCTGGAGCCGGCTTCGCTCGTCCCGCTCGACACAAGCTGGATATCGCCATTACTCCATTCGTATGCATCGTTTTCGTGATTTAGATCCCTTGGAACCAGCGGAGATCCCGACGTGAAGAACACCCTTCCATCATCAGCGACGCTAAGCCCGTTGGACGCAATAGAAGCGTCCGCTGTCGCTTTGACATTTGTAACGGGACACGACACACAGTGATATCCGTTATCAGCCAGATTGGTTACGTAGATTTCGTAGTGGCCGTTATTTACGTAGTCCGTTAACTGTAGGACTGTCGCAAACACCGCGTGCTGGCCATTCGGTGTGATCTGAAAGTCACTGGTGTGACGCGTGCTTGACTCACGGACGCTATCAATGACCAACGGGCTATCGTAGGCTGTATTTTTAGGAGTTGGACCACGGTTATATTCCAGGATATTTCCATCCGCATCGTTGGAGGTCACCACGCGTCCCGCGTACGCCGACACACCTACCGATCCAGGAGACCCAGAGATCTCTGAAGCTCCAAAAGTCTCGTTGACCTGGTGTAGGTTTTGATCATATTCAACGATCTCATTACCTCGATCGACATAGATGTGATCGTTTGTGGGATCGACCGTAACTCCATTCGAAGGATGAGGATCAAGGGTTCCGATTGGCGATCCAGTTGCCCCATCGTAGATGTCAGTCGAAGTTGCTTTCGCGACAAATACCCTCCCTGTTGAATCGACCGCTATTGCTCGAGGTTGAGCAGAGAATCCGCCGACCGAAAATGTCCCGGGGCCTGTTGGATTTCCATTGGCGTCATACTCGAACACACCTGTGAGCAAATCCACTGCGTATACGGTGCCATTCACTGGGCTTACAGCAACCCCCATCGTCGCGAGGCCGGCCGGAAGATCGGTGGCCCCGGAGCTTGGAGCGCCTCCGTCAGGACTAAACTTTTTCACCGTCCCAGGACCAAACGGGGAGTCGATGACATAGAGATCCCCCGAAGAACTGCTGGTTGAATTGTCTACCGCAATCTGAGTGGGAGTGCCAGTTGGTATGCCGAGCAGTGAACCACCTGTACCAGTAAAGCCACTCAAAATGCTGTTAGTTCCAAAGCTCATATCCGGGTTGCCAGCTGAGTCAAGCTTTTGAACAAATATCGGTCCACCGAAAGATCCGGCACTGTTGAGATCCATGACGTATGTGCTGCCATCTTGTCCATCGATTGCGACGCCTCTCGGCTGGTCGAAGGTGCCAAACCCACGAGTGAACTGATATGACCCCAATTCGAGCGGAGTCGTCGCACTCGACTCCAACGTTGCGACAAACTCTGGGCTTGAGCTTGGCTGCGCCACGAATAGATTAGGCGCCCCTGCAACGCCATTGCCGTCCAGCCGCTCGGGCGAGAGAAAGTAGGCCGTGCCGCTACTCGAAGCGACCCCTCCCCCTCCGCCAACCGCCACCACGGAGCAGTCGGTCGGCCCACCGGGGACGACATTCCAGTTCTCGGAATTGAAGCTGTTCGCTGTCGGATCGCAAGAGTCGGTATCGCCCGCTCCTGTGCCGGTCGACACTCTTACAAGAGTCATAGCGCCGTTTTCAGCTATATCAGCACGGTAAAGGTCAGAGCTCGTGTCATTGTCAGAGGCAAGCGGATCGGGCGTAGTGAAGTAAACCTGACTTGCGTCGGAGGTCATCCCTGCATATAGCGCTCCCGAGGTCGTCCCCGGCGTGAGATCGATCGACTCCGGGGTGCCCGCAATATGCAGGTAAAGATGGTGGTAGTCATTGCCAGTTGCATCCGTTGAGACGCGATCGCCGAAAACGACGCGAGACCCGTTGGCCGAAACGTCGAGTGCCGCAAGGTTATCCCCATCGGCGATTGGCGCCCCCGAGGGATTGGTGGAAACTACCTCGGTTGTTCCCGCTTTCAGGTTGCGTGAGTAAATTGTCGCGTCGGTCCCGGAGCTATTGCCTTCGGGCTCAAACTGTTGCATTGAGCTAAACAGGAAATGAGAACCATCATCGGAGAAATGCTTGAACACTCCTCCTGCGGACATCGGATTCGACACGTCGATCGAACCGACCATGCCCTGAATCAGGGAGCCGTCTGGCCTATGGATCGGAATTCCCGTACTGCCGTCATCAAAGCAGGGATTGCAAAAGTCAGAGCCTCCAAAGGCGAAGTTTTCAAGGCCTGAGTCTGCTCCAAGCAGAGAAGATGCGAATGGCGCACTCGATGGAGCCGTCGACGGAATCCCTACATATTCTGTGTTCCAACGCTGATCTGCTTCATCACGTGTAGCGACGAAGGCATCTACGCCTTTGTTGGGTGGGTCACCCGTATTTGGGATGCCGCCGTTGTGCACGCCATAGAGAACTCTGTTCTCTGCTTGCGGATAATCCGCAAAGGGCATCTGGCCCGGGAGTAGATTGGATTCGACGTCATAACCACTGGTATCCGAAGCGGAGACGAGTTCATAAGCTCGGCAGTCGAGCAAGAAGGTGGCGCCACTTTGCTGACGAGCAAGCGCATTAGGACACGTATCTTCAAGGAAGGGGATGCTGGAAAAGGTAGTGAAAGTAGCGTCGGCCGACGTTACGGTGTCACCAACGGTATTCGCCGTAACGACCCGGAAATGATACTGCGTTGCAGCAGTGAGATCGTCTAGATCAGCTGTAAGCGTTTTTTCGCCGAATCGGCCTTCAATGACACTTGTGGGAGTTGTTTTGCAACCGCCCAAATTACAGTCGGCAGTACCGTATTCAACGTAGTAGGATGCGTTTCCGCCTACAGGGTTTATGTGGAAGCTAACTGTCGCCTTAGTAGTACTTACACTGTCGGCAGTTAGTTGCGTAGCTACTGGAGGTGGTGACGGTTTATATATATGCACACGGCTATCAGATTGCGCCGCTACGTACGCTTGATCCGCGCTTTCGTCTACCGCAATGGCTGTAAAGGACTGGAACCCAGTTGGCAGACCAGTGGCAAATCTATCTTGTAGTGCAAAGGTAGGGCCGAGTTGATCGACGTAACTTCCGCTGGAAAACCCCCCACCATGCGCGACGAACAAGCTGTCGTTCGACCTGTCGAACTCAACTGCGAGTACCTCTGTGTCGCCAAAGCCCTCTTTATGGATCTGCGTATGCGTGTCATAGTTTGGAGCGTCGATCTTCCACAGATTGGCTCTGCTTTGATCGCTGAAGACGATGTTGTCGTGAGAATCGAAGTCGAACCAGCAAGGCCTGTCAGCCCAGGATGCATCGACAGTGTTCAGTAAATTGCCACTGGAGTCGAACTCACGGAATACCTCGTTAACTTGATCCGCCAGCCAGATATGCCCGTGAGAATCCACACTTACGTCGCGTGTGTATGCCTGAACTACGCTGTAATCCGAGCTGTTTATTGGAAAGCCGGGAAGCAGGTTGCCATTGGCGTCGTAGCCGACCAATATCCCGCTTCCAGCGACGTATATGTTGCCGTCAGTTGAAAGACCGCTGTTGTCTACGGCAACCCTAGGATCATTTTGAATCTGACCTCCCGCTGGAGGTGAGATTGGGAAGTTTCCTCCCAAAGGCGTATACGTTCCCGAAGTCGAAATATCGTACCCATACAGCTTGCCGCTTGCGGCGGACCCGTCATAGATATACGCACGCCGATTACCTTGGTCGATTGCTGCACCTTGCACAGAGCTGAACGTGGTCGCTGTCGTGCCATCGTTGCCGAAATAGCCAATCTCCTGACGGGCTGAAGCCGATTGCACCATGAGGAGCATCCCGCTCACCACTGCACACGCAGTCGCAACCGTCAACTTCACGCGACGTCTCGTGACTCTCCTGTGGCTTTCTGCTGTCGACTTGGCGGCCATGGTCTGCGGTGTCCTGCTAACGTTTCCGTACATCACCTAAGCCGCCTTTCGGGATCGAAGGACACGGGCTGCTCGATGACCGTGCTTGCGCCTGTTCTTGCCACACGGAGGATGTATGGCGACCTTTTGATCGGCGCTTCGGCCGTTTTGGCCGTCGATCTGGGCGATTGCCGGGCCGATGTGTTGGCAAATGTCGGAGTTGTTGACGATCAGGCCTTTACCCGCTCCCAAGAGGTGGAGGCTGAAGCTGGTGACAGGGACGTCTGGAACGATCTGGAAGGTCGTCCGCAAGCCGCCGTTTTTGGTCGTGTCGATCACCCCATGCAGATCGATGGAGAACTGGCCCCGCAGCGCCATCACCAAGTCTGGCAATGGATTGCCCGCCGAGACCAGATAGATGGTGCCCTGGAGCGGCTGGTCAAGCAGCGGGGTGGATGCCGTCGCTGAGCCTAGGATCGAGTTGTCAGGACATTGGTCTGCAGCGAACTGGGCCCTGGTGCAAGAAGAGCCGATGCGGGCGTTATCGATCTGCTCGGTGGGAGGAAGGGCGACCGAGACGCGCTTGGTGTTGGCGTCTCCTGCTATTGGGTCAAAAGTGGCGCGAAGGGCTGGATGACCGTTTCTTTTTGTGCCCCCCTTCAGCTTGATCGAGAGACTCGGCCCAAAGCCCAGATTGGCGCAGTTGGCAACCTGGAAGTGGGCGCTGCGGGTAACGCTAGCCCCCTCTGCGCCTGAGATTGTTGCCTCGGTTGAGAGGGAGTCGCAGTTGGTCGGGTTGAGGGCAAAGTCTTTGCGGTCGAGGTTGACCCGCAGCAAGCGGGTCCTGAGCGGGATGCCTTCGACGACCTGGGGGAGGGGATCGGAGACTGTGCTCACCTGAGCGGTGATCGGATCGACGTTGATCGCCGCTCTGACCGCGATGTTGCCAAGGTCATAGGGGCCTGAGACGGCCGGGACGACGGCAACCAGGCTGAGCGGGGCGCCTTTATAGGGTCCGGCGAGGTAGGCCTTGCCGTCAACGTAGAGGGGCTTCGAGCCCGCTCCCGCCCCCGCCGCCACTGTGCCGATTTGACTGGCCTGCGGGCAGGCTGAGGTGGCGAGCTCGGTGGCGCCTGAGTAGAGGGAGTTCTTCAGCTGGTAGATGGCCGACTGGGGGCAATAGGGGATGCCTTTCAGAGACGCCGAAAAGCCCGGCGGGGTGGTGACGGTGAGGCCGCTTAGGAACTGATCGCCATCAGCTCTGTTCAGCTCAATCGAGAAGGGGGTATGGATGCCAGCGGTGTTGCCAACCGAGCCTGCGTCAAAGGTGGGATTGAAGGGACGTGGGGAACTTGGGCAGGGGGTGCCGCTGGGGCCGGAGTCGATGGTGAAGAGCTGGGTAGCACTCTGACTGGGAAGAGCGCCATCCCACGGCGTAAACCTGCTGTGAACGGCATAGGCTCCACACTGTGTCGGAGTTGTCAGTGAGCCCCTTTCGGCACCAAAGATATGCATCTTGAATTCCTCGAATGGTGTCTGAGGCAGATCGGTAAAGGAGATGGCCAGCTGCCCGGTAGCCGGATCGGGTTTAATCGTCCCCGCCAGCTTCACGTGGGTGTTGAAGCCATCGGCTACTAGGAAGATTCGGTACCGATTGCCCGACTGTGGCTCGCCGAGATATACATAGCCGAGCAGTGGACCGGGCAAGACCGCGCTATCGATCTCCAAGGAGCCGATCTTCGATAGCTCCGGACACTGAGCAGCATCGAGAGTGCCAAAGCGAGCTTGGGTATCCGTACAGGCTGTCTTGCCGTCGGCTGCACTGGCATTGATAGTGAAGCCCTCCGGAAGAGTTACTGTGACGGCACGAATGGATGATGGAGACGGTGTGGTAGGACTCTGGTATTGAGGCACTGTGAGGTCTATGTCAACCCCCGATGGCGAGTCCCCTTCCGTTGTCGTCGGCCTTGCCGCAAGGCTCGGATTGAAGCTCAGTAGATCGCAACCTGTAAGTGCTGGATAAGGAGCCGTTCCCGTTGTGGTGGTGCCGTCATAGGAAAAAACATCCAGCGAACTTGACAAACCACTTTCGCAGGTGGTTGGACTTTGAATAAATGGAGTAAGCGGGCTATTTGAACCAGCGCCTATTTGCTCTACGGCTGGACCAACGTTTTGGCACGGTTTGACAACTGAATCAGGACCAGATGGCGCACCATACGGAGTGGTAGTGCTGGGTGAGGCCGGGACCCCATCTTGATTGCAAACCTGTACTAGGAGAGCTCCGTATCCCTTTTCGAACTTGAAGCGAAGCGGATCATGGACTGGGTCCGCCGGAACTCCCCAGAAAACTTGATCGAAATACGCTAGAGGGAGGCCGTTCCAAACAGATATTTCAGCATCCAATCCGTAGTCGCTTCCAGTTCTCGCTGAAAAGACCTCCGAGACCGGTGCACCAAGAGCTAGGAACGCCATCAGACCTGCTTGTCCCTCACGGGGAATCACATTGAATATTGGCGATGTTACAAACACCGGTGCTGGCGGATCTATCGCGGCCAATGAAAGGCCAACCTGCACCACACCCACCTGGGACTCAACTGGACACGTTACAGTCGCAAACTGCGCGGCGGTACAGCGTGGTGTAGCGTGTGGATTGGCAACCTGCCCTGGAGGGGCATGCACTGTGGTAATGCGAGCATTTTCACAGTCGCATGGTGTATTGAGTCCGTCTTGAGCCTGCTGATCCTTACCGTTTCTAAGCGCCGCAGCAATCTGTAGATCAGGGTGCCCGCCGGCTTGAGTGTCTCCAGGAAGGATTCCGAAACTCACTACCGGCACCTCTGCCTGGGCTTTGGGTGCTGACCAGGCGGTTGTACCCACCACCAGTGCAGTCCAAATACACGCCATCAGTCCAAATCCCTGGAAAATTGGCCTACCCGCGATTCTCGATGGTCTCATCGCCCTGCCCCCCCTGTGTGACCGGCTTGTCGCACATGGCGACAGTGCTTAGCCTTCAACTGCTGATGGCGAGACTCGCGGAGAATTTTGGTCGCACGATGACGCAAGCCAGCCGCACGACTGTGTCCACTGTGCTTGGCTTTTCGGCGAAGCGCATTTGCTCGCCGAACTGCCTGCTGGGTCCGGTGACCCAATATCGCGCAGCGTCCTTCTCTGGCATTGCCACCTGAGAGCTCTGCGGTGGTTCCAAACAACGCCGACGGCGAACCCTGCGAGCTAGGTCCATGACACTCATCAGCCGCTTTGCACGGCGGCACTGGTGGATTGAAGGGAAATCCACCGTTAGTGCGGGCATCGTAGAACTTCAATGCGTTCCCATTTCGGTCTTGACCAACGAGTGTGTCGGTGGTCCCAAAGTAGACATCTACTCCATCTCCACTCACTCCATATAAACCAGGCACACTTTCGCTCGTAAATCCGAAACCAGATCCACCTATACCTGTACCTGTGGTAATTAACTGCGGACGCCCATCGACGTACTCATAGACATCTCGTGACCCATTGGAGTCTCTAGGATCGAGTGGCTCGGCTGTATCAAAGAACACTCGGCCATCATCGGTAATGAATCTCCCCCCCATGCTGCCAAACACCTCTGAGGTAGGACTCTCACCAGATGGGCGGCACGAAACACACACAAGATGACGACTGTCGGCGTCATACCGATACATTTCAGCGAATCCATGGTTGTCATATGTGGTTAGTTGAGTTGTCGTGATGAATGCTGCAAACCTGCCATTAGGTGTGACCTGCAGCCTCCCCACGGATCCATTGAGGCATTGCTTGACACTAACCGCACAGTGTCTGGCACCGACCCCGAAGTCGCCACCGAGGGCTGTGCCATCACTGCACTTGCCAGGCCTTTGGCCAAACTCTGCACCCTCTATGCAGTACGGATCGTCCTGGAGGGTTGCAACATGCTGAATCTGCCCCTGCCTGAAAACGTAAAGATTGATCTGACTGGGAGCTCCTCGACCAGCCTCGAGCTGATCGGGGGAGTAGAAATAAACATCGCCGCTATCAGCCGCAACTGCGTTATCCGTGTGTCCTGGATTTGTATCGTTTTGAAACCAGCTTCCCAGACCCCCGAGGTTGCCTGGTGCGCTCGCAATCTCTGAATCGTTGAACGGCTCAACATCACATTTCGTCGTCCATGTCGTAACGCAGTTGTCCGAATTTCCTCTGCCACCGCTGCCCGCTGAGACACGTGTGATCTCACCGCCTGATGGAGTTTCCCGCCACATGTAGAGATCCACACTGGAATCGGTGTCATCGGGAGTTAGCCGACTCACCGTGCTGAAATAGACCCTTGAGCCATCTGGGGTCATATTCCAAAATTTGACAGCAATTCCATCCGATACGTCATACGTAACCGACCGATTTACGCGCATATATAGGTGGGTAGGCTGATTGATGATCGGACAGCTGGCATCATCAGGCCCCAGACCAAGGTAATCTTCCACACATTGAGGATGAATAGCCGTTCCCATCAGGATGTGAGAGCCATCTGCTGACACCCCTGGAAACTGAATGAGTTCGGTGGGATCTGGACTTCCCAACGCATCCTCGTTATTGGGATCCTGCGGAATCGGCCCCCCACTCGGCAGCTCCGATATAAGGGCTAGTGTGTTATTTACCGTGTCGTTGTCATAGGCAGACCCGGGAGCTGAAGTAAGACCACCACCTCCATACAAGCCAGACTGCGTCGAGAAGACGAAGTGGTTGAGATCACCTGAAGCCGTGACATGTGTCGTACAGGTTTCTGCGACTGGCTGGCTATTGCCGTTTTGTGGACACGCAAAATCATCAGCGGAGCCGGGAACGTCGCCAACTTCGGTTGGCCAGCGATCCATGAACTGTCCTGTTGCATTCCAAACGTATGGAGCGTTTGACCCCACTGCAGCGGTATTGAGGTCATTGAAGCCCAGGTCTTCGAAAAGGCCGCGAACGCATGCCACCGGGTTTCCAAGGTTCCAATCGATGATCCGATCGAGACTCTGAGTCGCGAAGACATCGTTCTGATCGGTTGTCGGGTACCCAGTATGGGTGGTAATTGGCCGACCCCCCGCACATCCCGCTTCCGCAGGCGAGGGCCCGATGTACTTGGTGCTCCATGCGGTATCGCTCCGGGTAGCGATATACAAATCGCCTATGGTGTTGATTGGAGCGCCGGCTCCAGGAATTTCCCCGAACTGACCGGCGAATGCTAGTCGAGGGGGATTTGTGGCATAGGCGCTCTGCGGACCACCGGTGTAGAGCGTTGTGCCGGCGGCATTCTCTGGAGAGACCAGTTCATAGCCTCGACAGTCCGGCAAGTATGCGGCGTTAGTCTGCTGGCGAACTGTGTTATTGGGGCAATTAGGCGGGTAAAAGTTAAACGTTTGGTCACTGCTTTTCACAGTTCCAAGTGCGTTTGTGGCTTCAGCTTGGAAGTGGTAAGTGGTGCTCTGCAAATTGTCGATAGGAACTGCAATGGTCTGCGGAGAAAGGGAGCTTCCAATTCCTTGGCTGGGGACAGGAGCCACCTGCCCATACGAATCAATCGGCCCAAAATTGAAATGGACAGTCGTGTCCGTTCCCTGCGGGTTAACACTTGCGTGAAGTACCGCTGAATGAGAGGTGACATCACTAGCCCAAACCGAATTAATCTCGGGGGGAGCGGGTAGCGTCGTGAACGAGGTCGCGAACGTTTTAGTCGAGACGAACGGCTTCCTCACGATTACGCGTGCGTCGTAGAGTGTATTTGAAGTAAGGCCACCAATGTCTACTTGAAAGGACACCGGAGATGTGCCGCGACCGACTGGATTTTCCGGCGTATAAGTCGTCCAAGTCGATTCGAACTGCTTTTTATACTCAAGTACATACTGTGTATCTGCGGTGTAGGGAAAGGTGATGCCAGGCCCGTTTGGATTAATCGTTCCCCTCACCGTGGCGCTGGTCTGGGTTGGAATCGAAGTATCAAAGACCAAACTTGGATCCGCTCCTGTCGTGCCAAACAGCAACACTCGACCTGGCCCACTCGCGTTTAACAAGTAGGGCTGGCCACTAGCGGCGTTCAAGGCGAGGGCATTGGAGGGAGCGGCGGCAGTGCTCAGCGTGGTCGCGGGAGTTGCGGCGTGATCGGGCGAGCACGCTTCACTACTATCGACGAGCGTCGTTCCGTCCGTGCTGTACTCCTGCACGCGGGTTTCAGCCGGGGAAGGGGTCCCGTCGGGGCAGGTTGTGGCGTCAGCAGGGAATCTGCGTTGGACGTACACCTGATCGCTGGAGCCAATGGCGACCCCGGTTGGGGAATCAGCATCGACCGTGCCGCTCGGTCCCCACAGTGATGGCGTCAGATTTAGGCCTCCTGCGGGAGAGAACTTTTGCATTCGCCGCGGTGCACCCGGGCCTTCCACGGTGTATATGGAACTGCTCGAGTCAACGGCTACACCGACAAGTGTAGAGCTGAACTGACCCGTTCCTGTTCCGCTCGTTCCCGGCTTGCAAGCACTAGAAGCCGTGCACACCTCATATGCCCCACCTTCAGTCGGTGTGGTCACAGACACAGACTTGCTCCCACTGGACACGGTCAGCCCTGAGACCGAGGAGGTCATCTGCGAGACATCGTCTCCTCCCAAGGTGCCACCAAAGGTCACCGTGTAGGGTCCGCCGGGAGAGCCGCTGACTGAGACGGATCCCCCGACGCCCCCGATTGTCGACAGGGCGTTGAGAGCCTCCTCGACGCTATCGACTACACCCGGCGTTCCTGGATCTGTTGCTGGCGCGTTGTACGCGATGCTATCGGCGTTGAGAGTCTGCTCGGTTCCGGACCCACCCGAGGTAGGTGCAGCGGAAATATCAAGCGTGTGATTAGCATTGTCTACCGCGGTGATCGTCGTGCCGGCCGGGATACCTGCGCCACTGATCACCTGTCCAACCTCAAATGAACCGGCTGACGTATTCACGTTTGTGATGGTTTGGCTCGCTGGACTGCTAGCTACCCTTCCAGTTCCAGTGGCTCCAGTAGTTGCGTCGTTGAACTGAAGCGAGAATTCGCCGCCGGTGGTGTTTGAGTCCAGAGTAACCAGTTGCTGCTCGTTGGAGCTGCTGTCGCCCGGTCCCGACGCGACCACGTCCTGACCAAAAGCGCGAACAAAGTCTCCGTCGTCGGTGAACTCCTCCACGCGACGATTCCCTGGATCAGTCGCGACGACGTCTCCGTTTGGTGCTATAGCGAGAGCCTTGGGTCCGTTTATTGAATCGAATGCAGCTCCGCTGCCACTCGTTGCGTATTTACAGACATCGACAGGAGTGTTACAAATCTCCATCCCACCACCCTCGGTGACCTCGCCTGTGGTTACCGAGCTCGAGCCCAGAGAGTTGGTCAGGCCGCCGCTCAGAGCGGAGCCTGCAGATGCCGAAAGCGGCGGTGCGACATCGCCCGAGAAAGAACCGCCAAAAGTAATTAAGTACGGATTGGATCCGGAAGCCTCGCCGGGACCACCAGTAACGGAAACTTTCCCGCCGACAGTGGTGATTGCGGCAAGACTGTTGAGCGCTGCTCCGACAGCTCCGGGAGTAGCGTCGAAAGGTATCGGAGCAGTTGTTGACTGATTACAGGTAGGGCAAGAGCTGTTGACCGTTAGGGTGAAGGCCCCGCCGTTGGCCTTGACGGTGACCGAACGCACGGCATCATTGCTGCTGTCGTCGGGCCCCGAGGCGACAACATCGTAGCCGAAGGCGCGCACGAACTGCCCGGTTCCAGTGTATTGATCGATGCGATTGCCGATGTTTCCATCAGCTGCATAGACATCACCGGTGGACTGGTTGACGGTCAAGCTCTCAGGATCCAGAATTGGGCCGCCAAGGCTATTACCAAGTGCTTGGGGAACTTCATTGGTAGAGCCCTGACAGGTGTCACCATTGTTGGGCTCGCATACCTCGAATCCGGTCTTCCCTTGCACATCTGTCAGCACCCAGCCTTCTCCTGACAGTGAAGATGTATCAATGTGCATCAGCGGTTCGTTTAGTCCAGACTCATCGCCGGTAAAGGTCACGAGATAAGGCTGCGTGCCTGCTGCATTTCCGGGACCACCGGCGACTATGACGTTGCCCGAACCAATTGAGTCGAGGTCCTCCAGCGCATTCTGTACGTCTCCAGCAGTTGCATCCCAGCTGAGTGGCGATGTCGTCTTGCCACCGAAAGACAACGTGAAGGTTCCTGCGGTTGCTTTGACCATGACCTGCTGGGTCTCACTGGAATCGTCCGGCCCTTTTGCAACCACGTCCCGGCCCCACAGCCGAATGAAGTCTCCAGCGGTGGAGAATTGACTGATTCGCCCTCCTCGAGCGTTTGAACCATCGTCGGCTACATAGAGATCTCCCGCAGAAGCCCCCCCGGTGCCACCGGCATTAACGGCAATTGCATCCGCTTGGTCAAAGCGTCCTGCTGCCCCAGGATTTGTAGTACCAAAGCTGTTTACGTCAAACGGATAGGTGCCGACTACGCTGCGTTCCGCGCTCGCGACTGGAGTAAAGATAAGCGCGGCTATGAAAAGGATGGTCACCGGCAGGAGACCAAAAGAGGCACTGTGATCGAGTCGATTGGCCAGAGCGCTAAACCCGCTACTAACGCACTGAGCCGATCTCGCGAACCGCGATCCCGCGTTTCTCACTCGCTGTCCTCTCTCCAATTCGGGCCGATCCCTTGTCCTGATCCGCGAGTCCCATCTCGGGGATCCCCTGGCGGGGGTCGTGCTTGTCCCTGTGACGTTCCCTGCCCGTCCCAACGGGCTTTAGGTCTGGCGAGAACCATAAACCCTCGCCTTCATTACGTCAAGGTAAAATTTTATGAGAAAAAAGAAGAAGTTTGCAGCGTAGGCGAATGCCCTGCAAAACACGCACTGAGAATGCGTCAAAAGCCGCCAAATCCCGGTCCTTTACGGACCCGTTCTCAGATGGGTACGAGAGCGAATGCGAACCCGGCGATCTCCGTTTCGAGACCGCGAAAGGACGAGATCAGAGCCTCGGCCCTACTTGCTGCCCCACCCTGCTCAGCCCCTGTGATGCCGCTTGTGCTTCGCGTGTTTGCGCGCTTTGGCGCAGGCAGGGGACCTGAGCGGCAGTTTTTGGGTCAGGGTCGTCCCGTTCTGGGCGACGTAGGAGACGCTCGAGACCGGCGGGACGGCGCAAAGAGAGCGGGTGTTGGCCAGGTAGCCTGCTTTGCCGCCGAAGAGGGTGAAGCTGAAGTGGCCGATCGGGGCGTCGGGGACGACCGGAACCGTCGTTTGCAGACGGCCTTTGACGGTCTTCGCGTCGGCCCGTGGGACCAGGTTCACCTGGCCATTGAGCTTTCCAGCACATTGGGATCCTAAGCTTAGAATTCCACGTGGACAAGTTGTCG
>JADMIO010970523.1_pt1 | contig 55651 bp, 47 predicted proteins | sample 8958161 | NCBI WGS metagenome assembly JADMIO01 (sample SAMN16585339, study PRJNA669376) | soil metagenome | isolation source: Crop rotation soil | place: USA: Cullars Rotation, Alabama | collected 2011
CGCGACAACTTGTCCACGTGGAATTCTAAGCTTAGGATCCCAATGTGCTGGAAAGGATTGTCGCCGGGTTTGCCTGTTTCAAATACTCGTTAGGCGAACCGCTCACCCGGGCCAGTTACGATCTTCCGTTCGTCTGGCGGGCCAGCCTGGACACGCACGAAATCGTTCTGATCTACCTGGACGAGGAATCGGCCAAACAATTAAACCAGCCGCTCGATGACGTTTGGAGCCGCACCCTGCACGTTCCGCTCCTGGAACGCATGGCCCGGGATGGCGCGCGCCTTGTCGTCTATGACATTATCTTCGACACACCATCGCCGGATCCGGCGAGTGACGTGGCTTTTGCGGACGCCTTGCAAAAGTTCGGGAAGGCGGTCCTCGGCGGTGGACTAAACATCGTCCAGCCGGTGGGCGGGGTAAAACAGGAGCGAATTCTTGCGCCGCTTAAACCCCTGCGCAAGGCGGCCGCCGGGTGGGGGATCATGGTCTTCAAGCCGGTCGATGCAGACTACGCCGTGCGGCAACTGTTTCCCGGCACGAGCGATATTCCGAGCGGGACTTGGAAAGCGGCGGAATTGCTTGGCGCTCCGGCTGCCGGTGAGCCCCGTGAATCAAAGGTTCAACGCTGGATTAACTACTATGGACCGAAAAACACTTTCTCCTCCGTGAACCTGGCCCAGGCGCTCGATCCGGAAGGGGTGCGGCCCGGATTCTTCAAGGATAAGATCGTCATGGTCGGTGGCCGGACGGCGGTGGGTTATCTCGCCGCTGGCCGGGATGAATTTGGAACTCCTTATTCGCGTAGCACTCATCAATTTACCTCCGGTCTCGAAATCCACGCGACCATTCTCCTGAACTTGCTTCGGGGCGAATGGCTGACCCGCCTGTCCGAACGACCGGAAACCGCCATTCTCATTGTGGTTGGTTTGATCGCCGGTCTACTCGCGGCCCTCCGTCCGTCCTTTGCGGTCGCGGTGACGCTTATCGTCTCCCTGGCGATCACGGGGCTGGCCTTCTGGAGCGTCTGGCATCGGCATCTCTGGTTTGATTGGCTGATTCCTGCCGCCGTCCAGATGCCGCTTGGCCTTGTTTGGTCGATCGGATCGCAATACCTCCTCGAATCTCGCCGCCGAAAAGAACTGCGCCGTGCCTTCGGATTTTATTTGTCGCCCCAAATGGCGGACAAGATCGCCGATTCCGATTTCGATCTGAAACCTGGTGGCAAGGTGGTCGAGGTCACAATCATCTTTACCGACCTGGAGAGTTTCACTTCCATCACCGAAAACCTCGACCCGACGGAGGTCTCGGAAATTCTCACTTCCTACTTCGGCCAAACGACGAAATGCATTCTCGAGAACAAAGGGACAATCATAAAGTATATCGGGGACGCCGTGTTCGCCGCCTGGGGCGCGCCCATCGACGAGCCGGACCATGCGATGCGCGCGGCGGAGACCGCCTGTGACTTGCGCTGCCTTTCGGAACTCATCGTTCACGGCAAAACCTTGCGGACGCGCGTGGGCATCCACAGTGGGAAAGTGCTGGCCGGAAATCTCGGCTCTTCCTACCGGTTCGATTACACCATGATCGGCGACGCCGTGAACTTCGCCTCCCGGCTGGAGGCGCTGAACAAATACCTCCACACCCAGGTGCTGCTTTCCGATGCAGTGCGGCAACAACTCGGGGACGGCTTCGTGACACGGCGGCTGGGCGAATTTCGGGTCGCGGGCAAGAAACAAAGCGTTGTCATTCACGAACTGCTTTGCCGCTGCACCGCGGAATCGGGGGAGAAGCGTTGGATCGAGATTTTCGAAAAAGGCCTGGGCGCTTTCTGTGCCGGCGAATTTGGTCCGGCGCGCGATAACATGGAACGTACTCGCGAAATGCGCGGCGGTTCAGACGGTCCTTCGGAGTTCTATCTGCGGAAAATCACCGACCTGGAGGCAAACGGTCATCACGAGAATTGGTCTGGGATCGTCGAATTGTCAGACAAATAGCGCGACCAAAGGATGTCATGAAAAAATTACGGAATCTTCTCGCCGTGGCGGCGACCAGCTGGGCCCTTACTACGACGGCTTCAATCAACGCCGCCATCCTGACCGTGAGCAATGCCAACGACAGCGGCTCCGGATCCCTGCGACAGGCAATCACTGATGCGAATCAAAATTCCGGGCCCGACACGATTGTCTTCAACATTCCCACAAATAGTCCGGGGTTTAATGGCACGGTCTTTACAATTAACCCGCTGTCGGGTTTGCCGTCACTTACAGGCGCAAATACAACCATAGACGGCGCCACTCAAACTGCCTTCACGGGAGATACGAATCCCGCCGGACCCGAAGTCATGTTAAATGGGAGTCAGGTTGGCTTCGTCCTTGGAGGCCTGGACATCCAGTCCAGCGGCAACACCGTTAACAGCCTGATTCTTAACGGATTTAATAACACCGGTATACGCATTAGCGGACCGGGTGCGACCTTTAACACTGTGACCGGATGTTATCTGGGAACCAATCCGGCCGGCAATAGTGCGGTGCCGAATACTTTTGACGGACTTGCGATTACCGGGGGCGCCAGCAATAACACCATCGGGGGCAATTCGCCGGCGGAGCGCAACCTCATTTCAGGGAACGCGCGGAATGGCATCACGATCCAGGATATTACCGTTGGGAGTGGCGCGAACAATAACGTCGTGCAGGGCAACTTCATCGGCACGAACGCAGCGGGTCAGAGTGCGCTGGGCAATGGACAACAGGGAGTTCAGATTGGCACGGCCGCAAGCGGAAACCTGGTAGGCGGAACAACGCCGGAGGCCCGAAACGTTATCTCCGGAAATGGAAATCTTGGCGTGGGGTTGATCCAAGGAAACGACATCGTCAACAATCGGATTCAGGGAAATTTTATTGGCACTGATGTCAGCGGCACCTTTTCTGTGGGCAATTTCGTCGGGGTCGGCCTCTTCTCGACGAGTCCAAACACAATCGGTGGAACGGCGGTTGGAGCGGGGAACATCATTTCGGGAAATATCTCGAACGGAATCCTGTGTAGTGGCTCCACGAACCAGGTGATTCAAGGAAACTTCATCGGCACGAACCCGGCAGGAAGTGCTGCCGTTCCCAATGGTCAAGGGGTGGATGTTTTTCAGGGAGCGCAAAACAACACGATTGGGGGCACGGTGGCGGGTGCCCCAAATGTCATCTCCGGCAATACGGGGAATGGAGTGAGGATTTCAGATAGTAGCACCAATGGCAACGCCATCCTTGCCAATGCAATCTACAACAACGGTGGACTTGGCATCGATCTCGGCTTCGACGGTGTGACACCGAATGATCCCGGGGACAGCGATACGGGCCCGAATAATCTGCAAAACTATCCGGTTCTTAGTTCGGCGGCAACTGGGGGCAGCAACACTTCTATTGCCGGATCCCTCAACAGTGTCGCGAACACAACCTACCGAATCGAATTCTTCGCCAACGATACAACCGATCCATCGGGTTTCGGCGAAGGACAAAGCTTTGTCGGTTTTACAACCGCCACCACGGACGGCACTGGCAATGTCTCCTTCAATACGAGCGTCTCACAGATCGCAGCGGGACGGCAGGTGACCGCCACCGCCACCGATCCCAACGGTAATACCTCGGAATTTTCGGCGGCGATAACTCCTGGCCCACCGCTTATTACCAGTCCGCTGGTAGCGACTGGAACTGCCGGATTACCGTTCACTTATCAGTTCACGGCGATCGGGGCGAGCTCGCTTGCGGTCAGCAATCTCGCGCCCGGTTTAACGTTCGACCCACCGAGCCTAGGAGCGATCACCGGAATACCGACAACAGTAGGTATTTTTCAGGTGGGACTAAGCGCGACAAACTCCGTCGGCACCACCCCCCGTACGCTCACCATCACCGTGCAGCCGGCTCCGACTTCTGGTCCAGTTTTTGTCAGTGCCAACTGCGCAACCGGTAGAACTGGTCGTCCCTTCCGTTTTCAACTGCAAACAAAAGGCGGCAGCTCGGCCACGCGCTACGCCGTGAATAATCTTCCTTCCGGATTCAACCTCGACCAGACCACGGGCTTTATTTCGGGCACTCCAACTTCCGATGGCAGCTTCAGCCTGGCAGTTTCTGTAATCGACGGTCCGGTAACAACCAGCGCTACCTTGCAGCTGACGTTTACTTCCGACCCCACTGTTCCGGTCATTACCAGTGCGAACAGCGCGATACTCACGCCCGGTCAATTCTTCACCTATACAATCACAGCGGATGCAAACTGCACCTTCGGTTACATCGGCACCGATGGGCTGGTGCATCAGGGGCCCTCGAACGCGGGGTTACCGCCCGACCTAAGCTTTGATGGAATCGACAAGATTTCCGGCATCTTTATCGGCGCACCGATAAACGGTGCAGGAGCGAAGGCTCGCGATGGCAAACTCCCGAACGGGATAAATCTCGCCGGAGGCATCGTGACCAATGTGCAACTTTTTGCCGCTAACCCTCCCAACGGGACAGGCATTCTTCCCTTGCTCTCATTCCTGGAGCCGAGCGGGGCAGGCAATATTGCGACCCGACTCGCGGTCGGCACTGGCGAGAACGTTTTGATCGGAGGGTTTATCATCGAAGGGAACGCCCCCAAGAAGGTGGTCATCCGCGCGATTGGGCCTTCGTTGGCCGAATTCGGCGTCCCAGATCCGCTTCCAGATCCCGTGCTGGACCTCAATGCGCAGAGTGGCCCCCTGTTTTCAAATGACGACTGGAGAGACGACGAGGGACAGGCCAACCAGATCAGCGAATCGCAACTTCAGCCTGGCGACGATCGCGAAGCGGCCATTCTCGCCTATCTTAACCCCGGTCAATACACCGCCGTGGTGCGGGGCAAGAATAACAGCACGGGGAACGCGCTGGCCGAGGTGTATGACCTGGGCACGGCCCGCCTTGCTGACACCAGTGAGGCGAGACTCGCCAACATCGCGACTCGCGGAACTGTGCTGGGCGGCGACAGCGTCATGATCGGGGGCATCATCATCAGGCGCGCGGACACGAGGATGGTGGTGCGTGCCATCGGACCATCGCTCTCAGCTTTTGGAATAAGCGGCGCCCTGCAAGATCCGACCCTGGAACTTAGAGACGCAAACGCGGTGCTTTTAATCGGGAACGACGACTGGGAGGAGAATGCGATGCAAGCGGCTGAACTTCAGAAGCGCATGCTCGCTCCGAGTAATCCCCGGGAATCCGCCCTTGTCGCGACACTCGCCCCGGGTCAGTACACCGCGATCGTGAGTGGCAAGGGAGGCACCACCGGCGTGGCGGTGGTCGAAGGTTACGCGTTGTCGGATCCGTGACGGAAGCGGGAGCCCGCTTACGCGAAACCGGCTGGTGCCCGCCACGGCGGTCAAGCAATGGAGGGCACCAGCGGAATGCTTTTACAGGTTAATATCCCGATGAGCTGACGGCGAGCTTTACCGAGTCGGTCGAGCTGGTGATGTAATAGAGCGAGACGCCGCGCGTGCCGTAAATGGGGTAGAGCGTGTAGGGCACTCCTCTAATAAAAACGGGGTTGCGCCGGTCGATGGACATGCCGCGGGAAACTGAATGAGATACAGCCGTGGCGTAGTCGCCGATGAGGTAGGAATCGTCCTTCAAATCGCCACCGAGGTAGGGCGTGAGCCGTTGTTCGCCCCGGTAATGAGGCTGCGCGCTTCGGGGGTGGCCGTTGCCGAGCGGGCCAATGTAGGTCGCGACATCGGTATAGGTGCGCACGGTATCGACGATTACGGGCTCAACGATATTTTCGCCTGCGAACCGATAGATGTTGAAAGCGAATTCGCAATCGGGTCCTCCCCATTGGCTGAGATTGATGGGGTGGCCGGCTGAAACCTCGAAGATATGGAGGTGATCGGCGGCGCTGTCATTCTCCATGTCCTGGGAATGCGGCATTCGCTGGGGCTGCGACTTGGGTTCGGTGGCCGCCACCTCTGCCGGCGCCGCAATCACTTTGGCGTTTCGCAACGATTGAACGAGGGAATCGCTCGCCCCCTGCGCCTTGAGAGTGGCTTCCTCCTGCGGGGTCAAGGCGCGAGCGAGTTTGCGCTGGTTCACCTCGCGCACAATCGATTGATCGGTTTCGCGGGCGCGAACCCAAAGCGATACTTCACTGAAATTAATGGGTGCGGCCGTAATCGCCATGGCCGCAGCCAATACAAGGAAACTTGTAAGGATTAGATTTTTCGTAGTGTGGGTTGTCATGCCCGGTTTTTAGCAGGTCGCTTTCGGTTTTGACAACGCCCAAATCACCGCTACTTTCGACATCCCGCGCCGGGGTAAGGCTCGGGCAAAAGCAGGAGAGACGGGTCTCGCTGGAACTGCACAAAATCATGCAAAAAAATCGCAGCAAACGTTATCGCGCCGCCGCCGAGCAGGTGGATCGGGCAAAAACTTATAATCTCAACGAAGCGGTTTCGACTCTGAAGAAACTGCCGCCGACGAAGTTCGACCAAACCGTGACTGTTTCGTTTCGGCTCGGGGTCGACCCGAAGCAATCCGACCAGATGGTTCGTGGCACCTGTCCGCTGCCCCACGGGAGTGGAAAACAGGTGCGCGTGCTGGTTTTCGCGGAAGGCGACGCAGCGAAAGCCGCGAAGGAAGCCGGCGCGGAACATGTCGGCTTCAAGGACATGATCCAGAAATGCCAGGAAGGATTTCAGGATTTCGATGTGGCGATTTCCACCCCCGGAGCAATGGCGGAAGTGCGCAAGCTGGGCAAAGTGCTTGGTCCCCGCGGCCTGATGCCAAATCCAAAAACCGGGACGGTGACCGAAGATACCGCAAAAGCCGTGGCCGAAGTGAAAGCGGGCCGGGTTGAATTCAAGCTCGACAAAAACGGCAACGTTGCGGTGCCGGTCGGAAAATTTTCGTTTGCGGAGAACCAATTAATCGAGAACGGGACCGCGGTGATTGAAGCCGTCGTCCGTTCGCGGCCGGCCACGGCGAAAGGCCGCTTTGTGGAGGGGATGACACTCAGTGCGACGATGTCGCCCGGATTGCACGTCGATCCGTCGCCTTACCTGAGCGTGTAACGGAGCCATTTCGCATGAGACCAGAAAAAGCCAACATCGTCGCGGACCTCTCCGAGAAACTTAATAACTCGCCGTTCCTTCTGGTGACCGATTACCAGCGGATGAAGGTCGATCAATTCGGTGAGCTCCGAACCCGGCTGGCGCCGGCGGGCGCGGAAGTGCGCGTCGTGAAAAACAGTTTCTTAAAGCGGGCGATGGAAAATTCGGGGATGCCGGATGTCGCCGACAAGCTGACCGGCCAAACTGCGATCGTGATGGGCCAAAACGATGTCGCGCCGGTGGCGAAAATTTTGAAAGTGTTCGCGGCGGAATTTAAGATTGCCGCGCTCAAGCTGGGAGTCGTCGACAAGGAAGTGTTGTCGACTTCGGATGTCGAGGCCCTGGCCGAGTTGCCTTCGCGGGAGATTTTGCTCTCGCAGCTCCTGGGTTTGCTCCTCGCGCCGGCGACGCGTTTGGTTCGGGTCTTGAACGAACCGGCGTCAGCGTTCGCACGCCTTTTGAAGGCCAAGGGGGAAGCAATGTCCGCAGCCACGCCGGCCTCAGAAGCGCCGGCGGCCGCCGCGGCCGCAGAGGAATCTGCCCCGCCGAAGGCTCCAGAAGAGAAAGAAGAGGCGCCCGTGGCGGAGAGCGAAGCAAAAGCTCCCGCAGCGGAAACTACGCAGGAGCCACCAGCGGCGGAGCAGGCGTCCGCGGAACCCCCCACGGCAGAATCAACCACCGGAGAGGCAGCGACGGAGACCCCAGCTTAACAACAATTTCGCCACGCCGCGGATGGCGGGGCGAGCAATGAAAGAAAAACGTCCGATCCCGCGGCTGCGGGATTTAATTCTCCGGAAGCTTTCGGAGGCGGCGAATCAGAGGAAATCATATGGCAGATACAAATAAAATCGTAGAGCAACTCAGCGGCCTGACCGTTCTGGAGATTGCTGGTTTGGTGAAGGAACTTGAAGAAAAGTGGGGTGTCAGTGCAGCGGCTCCGGTCGCGGCAGCAGCGGCCCCGGTTGCGGGCGGCGCGGCGGCGGCTCCAGCTGAAGAAAAGACGGCTTTTGAAGTCATCCTGAAAGAGATGGGTTCGAACAAGATCGGCGTGATCAAGGAAGTTCGCAGTGCGGTGCCCGGCCTCGGCCTGGCGGAAGCGAAAGCCCTTGTCGAAGGCGCTCCCAAGACGATCAAGGAAGGCGTGACCAAGGCGGAAGCCGAAGAGATCAAGAAGAAGATCGAAGCGGCCGGCGCCAAAGTCGAAATCAAGTAATTTCCCTTTCGGCGGCCTGGCGTGCAAAAAAGCTTGCACGCCGGCTGCCGGCATGTCAGAAATATTTCGTTAGAAGCGGTCGATTTATTTTCAAAACCGGACTCGACGAACAAAATTTAACCAGGCAACAAAACGGTGGCACGCAATTTGACGGCTGCTGTTTTGCTGCTATTTTTGCGCTCCTTGCTCTCGGCTGAAACCTTGAGCTTTTCAATCGCCATCCCGTGAGCGGCCGGGGTGTCGTCAACAACCTCGGAGATTGGTGTAGTAACTTATGTCGGAACGTATCTACTTCGGAACCATCAAAGAAGGCATCGAGCCTCCAAACCTCATCGAGGTTCAACTCAACTCCTATCTCGACTTCCTCCAGAAGGACGTGCCGTTTTCGAAACGGAAAATTTCGGGGCTCCAGGCCGTTTTCAAGGAAGTGTTTCCGATCGAGAGTTACGATGAAAAGGCGACGCTTGATTTCAGCCATTACGAAATCGGCGAACCAAAACTGACGGCCCTCGAGGCGCAGCGCGAAAGCCAGACCTATAGCGCGCCGCTCCACGTCACTTTCCAGCTCCGCGAGGAAAAGGGGACGAAGGAAGAAAAAGTTTACATGGGCGAAATTCCGCTCATGACCCCGCAGGGGACATTCGTGATCAACGGGGCGGAACGGGTAGTCGTCAGCCAGTTGCATCGTTCGCCTGGCATCGCTTTTGAATCGAGCATCCATCTCAACGGGAAAGTTCTCTACAGTTTCCGCATCATCCCGGATCGCGGCTCCTGGATTGAAGTGCAGTTCGATACGAGCGATCTGCTCTACATCTATCTCGATCGCCGCAAACGCCGGCGGAAATTCCTTGCGACCACGTTCCTGCGCGCCCTGGGCTACGGCTCGGACGAGGAAGTCATCAAACTCTTTTACACGATCGAGACCCTCAAGCTCAGCGAAAAGCTCGGTGAAGAAGAGCTCGCCACGAAGGTCCTCATTGCGGACGTGCTCGATGGCGAGGCGACGGTCGCTCGTGCCTTCGAGCCGCTCACCGCGGCGACCGTGCGGCAGATCATGGCGCTCGGGCATAAAGACGTAAAAGTGATCGATATTTCCAACGACGACACCGTCGTGAAGGCGCTCAAGAAAGATCCGGCGCACGACCAGGAAGAAGCGCTCAAAGACATTTACCGGAAGCTGCGCCCTGGCGATCCGCCGACGGTCGCGAATGCCAAGGCGCTCCTGAAGCGTCTCTTTTTCGATCCGAAAAAGTACGATCTCGGCCGCGTAGGCCGTTACAAAATCAACCAGAAGCTCGGGATCAACGTCGATCTCGGCGAGCGAATCGTCACCGACAAGGATTTCATCGGAGCGATCAAGTATTTGATCAGTCTGCGCCGCGGCGAAGGCACTCTGGATGATATCGATCATCTGGGCAGCCGCCGCGTCCGGACGGTCGGCGAATTGCTCGCCAACCAGTGCCGGGTCGGTCTGGCCCGCACGGAGCGCCTCGTCAAAGAGCGCATGACTTTGTTCGACATCAATATCGACGGCATGACGCCGCAGAAATTGATCAACCCCAAGGCGTTGAGCGCGGTGATCCGCGATTTCTTCGGGCGCTCGCAGCTCTCCCAGTTCATGGATCAAACGAATCCGCTCGCGGAGCTCACGCACAAACGGCGTCTCTCGGCCCTCGGGCCCGGCGGATTGAGCCGCGACCGCGCGGGCTTCGAAGTTCGCGACGTGCATCCATCGCACTACGGCCGTATCTGCCCCATCGAAACGCCGGAAGGTCCGAACATCGGTCTGATCAGCTCGATGAGCACGTTTGCGCGGATCAACGAATTTGGGTTTATCGAAACGCCTTATCGCAAAGTCGAAAAAGGCCGGGTCACCGATCAGGTCGATTATTTGACCGGCGATCGCGAAGAAAATTTCCTCGTCGCACAGGCGAACGCCCCCATGGATGGGAAAGGACATTTCACCGGTGAAAAAGTTTCCGTGCGATATCGCGGTGACTTCCTGGAAGTCGAGCCTTCGAAAGTCCATTACATGGACGTCTCGCCAAAGCAGCTTGTCTCGGTTGCGGCGGGCCTGATTCCGTTTCTCGAGCATGACGACGCGAACCGCGCGCTCATGGGCTCGAACATGCAACGCCAGGGCGTGCCCTTGATTGTCTCCGAATCTCCCCTGGTCGGCACGGGCCTGGAAGCGAAAGTCGCGCGGGATTCTCACGCGGTCCTGATTTCCACCGAAAGCGGCAAGGTCGCGTCGGTGACAGCCGATCAGATTGTCGTGACGAAAGACGGCCATATGCCGGAGGGTCGCAAGAAACTGAAGACCGATTTGGAAGCGGGCATTCATGTTTACGAACTGCGGAAGTTCATGCGCTCAAACGCGGGCACCTGCGTCAACCAGAAGCCGATCGTGAAGAAGGGCCAGCATGTGAAACGTGGCCAGGTCATTGCCGACGGTCCCAATACGGATCAGGGCGAATTGGCGCTCGGCCGTAACGTGCTCGTAGCCTTCATGCCCTGGAACGGCTACAACTTCGAGGACGCCATCATGATCTCCGAGAAGGTCGTGAAGGAGGACATCTACACCTCAATTCACATCGATGAATTCGAGATTGGGGCGCGCGATACCAAGCTCGGCCCTGAGGAAATCACCCGGGACATTCCGAATGTCAGTGAGGAAGCATTGCGCAATCTGGGACCGGACGGGGTGGTCCGCGTCGGCGCGGAAGTGAAACCGGGCGACATTCTTGTCGGCAAAATTACTCCGAAGAGTGAGACCGAGCTGGCGCCGGAAGAGCGCCTCCTCCGCGCCATTTTCGGTGAAAAAGCGGCGGACGTGAAGGACACGTCGCTGACGGTTCCCTCCGGGACCTATGGCATCGTGATGGACGTGAAGGTTTCATCGCGTCACGAAATTTCGCGCGAGAAACTGACTCCTTCGGAAACGAAGCGGCAGCTCAAGACAATCACGGAAGAAAACCGGAAAAAGAAGGATGAGCTGACGGAACAGCTGACGGACGCGCTCTCGAACATTCTTTTGGGAGAAAAGATTCCGCTCGACGTAGTCAACGCCCAGACGGGCGAAATCATCATTCCGGCAAACCGAAAGATCACCAAGACGCTCCTGCGCAAACTCGCGACTGTTTACGATCACATCGAAATCGATCCGAGCCCGATCCGGAACAAAATCCGGGAGATCATCGCTTCGTATGAGCACAAGTTCGCGGAGCTCGAGCTGGAGCGGGAACGCTCAATGGATCGCGTCGAGAGCGGGGACGATATCGACCCTGGCATCATCAAGCAGGTTAAGGTTTTCATCGCGAGCAAGCGCAAACTGAGCGTGGGCGACAAGATGGCGGGTCGTCACGGCAACAAGGGCGTCGTCGCCCGCATTGTGCCGGAAGAGGACATGCCTTTCCTGGCGGATGGAACGCCGGTAGAAATCGTTTTGAACCCGCTCGGCGTGCCCAGCCGTATGAACGTGGGCCAGGTCCTCGAGACGCACCTGGGCGTGGCGGCAAAAGCTCTTGGCTTTAAGGTCGCGACGCCGGTCTTCGACGGCATTTCGGAATCGAAAATCCGGGAGTATTTGAACGACGCGAAAAAGAAAGAGGGTTTCACCTGGGTCCAGGAAACCGGCAAAGCGCGCCTCTATGACGGCCGCACCGGGGACACTTTCGATCAGGAAGTCGTGGTCGGTTACATCTACATGATGAAACTGGGCCATTTGGTGGCGGACAAGATTCACGCTCGCGCCGTTGGTCCCTATTCGCTCGTCACCCAGCAGCCGCTTGGCGGCAAGGCGCAGTACGGCGGCCAGCGTTTCGGCGAAATGGAGGTTTGGGCGCTCGAGGCTTACGGAGCGGCCTACACCTTGCAGGAATTGCTGACGGTTAAGTCCGATGACGTGCAGGGACGCACGCGTATTTATGAATCAATCGTCAAGGGCGACAACTCGCTCGAGGCCGGGACACCGGAATCTTTCAACGTGTTAATCAAGGAAATGCAGTCGTTAGGCCTCGACGTGAAAGTCGGCGGCCAGGCCCCGGCCGCATTTTTGGAAAACGTCGCCTAATTTTTAACAACCGATCTTTTAAAACATAATGAACGAACATTCCTGGCGGGAACTAGTCGGTGAAGAACGCACCGTTGGCTTCGACCAAGTGGCGATCGGTGTCGCCTCTTCGGACACGATGCGGTCGTGGAGCAAGGGCGAGGTTAAGAATCCGGAGACGATCAACTACCGGACCTTCAAGCCCGAAAAGGGCGGTTTGTTTTGCGAGCGCATTTTCGGTCCGACCCGCGATTGGGAGTGCTCCTGCGGAAAGTACAAGCGGATCAAGCACAAGGGCGTAATTTGCGATCGTTGTGGCGTCGAGGTGACGCTGGCGCGGGTGCGCCGCGAGCGGATGGGTCACATTGAGCTGGCCGTGCCGGTCTCGCACATCTGGTTCTACAAGTGCATGCCGTCCCGGCTGGGCCTCATGCTCGACATGAGCGCCCGCCAGCTCGAGCGCGTCATCTATTACGAGGATTACATCGTGATCGATCCGGGCAAGACACCCCTCACGAAAACGCAGCTTCTGAACGAAGTCGAGTATCGCGAAGCCCAGGAACAATACGGCGAAGAGTTTGTCGCCGGGATGGGCGCGGAAGCGGTCAAGAAGCTTCTCTCCGAGATCAACCTCAACAAGCTCAACAAAGAGCTGGAAGAGGCGATGGGGAACACGAAGAGCAAACAGATTCGGAAGAAGCTGGCGAAGCGTTTGAAACTCGTGCAGGGCTTCGCCTCATCGCATGCCCGGCCCGATTGGATGGTCCTGGACGTTCTCCCGGTCATCCCGCCGGATTTGCGCCCGCTCGTTCCGCTCGAAGGCGGCCGGTTCGCGACCTCCGATCTGAACGATCTCTATCGCCGCGTTATCAACCGCAATAATCGGTTGAAGAACCTGCTTCAGCTCAAGACGCCGGATGTCATCATCCGCAACGAGAAGCGCATGCTTCAGGAAGCGGTCGATGCCCTGTTCGACAACGGCCGTCACGGCCGCGCCGTGACCGGCGCCGGCAATCGCCCCCTGAAATCGCTCAGCGACATGCTCAAGGGCAAGGGAGGCCGTTTCCGCCAGAATTTGCTCGGCAAGCGCGTCGATTATTCAGGCCGATCGGTCATCGTCATCGGTCCGGAGCTGAAACTTCACCAGTGCGGGTTGCCGAAGAAAATGGCGCTGGTTCTTTTCGAACCCTTCATCATTCGCCGGCTTAAAGACCTCGGCTACGTCCACACGGTTCGAAGCGCGAAGAAAATGATCGAGCGTCAGACGCCGGAGGTCTGGGATATTTTGGAAGAAGTCACGCGAGGACATCCGGTGCTGCTGAACCGCGCGCCGACGCTGCATCGCCTCTCGATCCAGGCTTTCGAGCCGATGCTCATCGAGGGTGAGGCAATCCGAATTCATCCGCTCGTCTGCACGGCCTACAATGCCGACTTCGATGGCGACCAGATGGCGGTCCACGTGCCGCTTTCCGTGGAAGCGCAGATGGAGGCGCGCATGCTGATGCTCGCGCCCAACAACATTTTCTCGCCCTCGAGCGGGAAGCCAATCACGACGCCGTCCCAGGACATTACGCTGGGTTGCTATTACCTGACGCAAAATCCACGGCGCGCGACTGGGACCGCGGCGGAAACCCGGTTGCCGTTGTTTGCGAACGCCACCGAAGTGGAATTTGCCATGGCCGACGGCGCGGTCAGAACTCACGACCGGATTCGATTTAAGAACCCGGATGCCGGGCAGGAGACCATTTACGGGAATTCGACGGACCGGGCTATCGAAACCACCGCGGGCCGCGTGATCTTTAACGAGATCTGGCCCAAGAAGCTCGGATTTTTCAACAAACCCGCCGGCAAGAAGCAGCTGAGCGACATTATCTGGCGTTGTTACCAGGTGGCTGGACAGCAAGGCACGGTCGAGACGCTCGATCGGCTGAAGGAGCTCGGATTTGCGGAAGCGACCAAGGCTGGAATTTCGATCGGAATTTCCGACATGATCATTCCGAAGGAAAAAGAAACGGAGCTGCAAAACGCCTACAAATCGATCAAGACGGTCGAGCAGCAGTATCGCAAGGGCATCATCACGGACGGCGAGCGTTACAACAAGATCATCGACATCTGGACTCACGCCGGCGACGAAATCTCGAACGTGATGTTCCGGACCCTCGAACACAACGAGGGCCGCAAGGAATTGAACCCTGTCTTTCTGATGGTGGATTCGGGCGCGAGAGGCAACCGGCAACAGGTGAAGCAGCTCGCGGGCATGCGCGGTCTCATGGCCAAGCCCTCGGGTGAAATCATCGAGCGGCCCATCACTTCGAACTTCCGGGAAGGCTTGAGCGTGCTCGAGTATTTCATCTCCACGCACGGCGCCCGAAAGGGTCTCGCGGATACCGCGTTGAAGACGGCCGATTCCGGCTATCTCACGCGCAAGCTCGTGGACGCGTCGCAGGACGTGATCATCAACGAGATGGATTGCGGGACGGTGAACGGCATCACGGTGAAATCGATTTATGAGGGCGACGAAGAAGTTGTGGACCTCGCCACGCGCATCATCGGACGCGTCAGTTGTGAGTCCGTCGTGGATCCCGTGACGAAGAAGAAGGTCGTGAAGGCCAACCAACTCATCGACGAGCCAATCGCAGCGGCGATTGAAAAGGTGGGCGTGGAGAGCCTGAAGATTCGCTCCGTCCTGACCTGCGAATGTGGTCGCGGCGTTTGCGCGCAGTGCTACGGACGCAATCTGGCGACCGGCCAGTTTGTCAAGCTGGGCGAAGCGGTCGGAATTATTGCAGCCCAATCCATTGGCGAACCTGGCACCCAGCTGACGATGCGGACGTTCCACATCGGCGGAACGGCGAGCCAGACCTTCAAGCAGCCGATCATCAAGGCGAAGAACGATGGCGCCCTGCAATTCAACGATCTCCGCACCGTGCAAGCACTCGACGGAAGCTGGATCGTGCTGACCAAGAACGGCTCAATCAGCGTGCACAACGCCGAGGGTCGCGAGCTGGATCGCTACAATGTCGTGATCGGATCGGTCATCTCGAAGCCAGATGGCGCTCAGGTGAAGAAGGGCGAAACGTTTGTCCAGTGGGATCCATACAACGTCCCGATTTTGACGGACAAGACCGGCAAGATCGAATTCCGCGACATGATCGCGGGCGTCACGATCAAGCGTGACGTCGACGAAGCGACTGGTCTGATGGGCACCGTCATTATCGAGCACAAAGAGGATCTACACCCGCAAATCGTGGTTGTCGGGGAGAAGAAGGAAGTCCTGGCAAGCTATTCTATTCCGGCGGGCGCCCACGTGATCGTGGAACAAGGTCAGAAAATCCGGGCGGGCGCGTTGCTCGCGAAGACGCCTCGGAAGATCGCAAAGACGAAGGACATCACGGGCGGTCTCCCGCGTGTGGCGGAACTTTTCGAGGCGCGGCGTCCGAAAGACGCAGCTGAGATCGCGAAGATCGATGGCACCGTCGAAATGGGGGGCACGGTGCGCGGGAAGCGAAAGCTCATCCTGAAGGATCCGGAAACGGGCGCCGAGGAAGAGCATCTCATCTCGCTGACCAAACACATCATCGTCTTCAAGGGCGACTTCGTGAAAAAAGGACAGCAGCTGACCGAAGGTCCGGTTGTCCCGCATGAAATTCTCGAGGTCTGCGGACCGCAGGATTTGCAGGAGCACCTCGTGAACGAAGTGCAGGAAGTTTACCGCCTCCAAGGCGTGGAGATTAACGACAAGCACATCGAGATCATCGTGCGCCAGATGTTGCGGAAGGTGAAGATCACCGACCCCGGCGACACGTCGCTTCTTTGGGGTGACCAGGTCGATCGTCTCGATTTCGAAGCGGAGAACACAAAGGTGGTGGAACAGGGTGGCAAACCGGCCGAAGCGACGCCGGTCCTGCTCGGCATCACAAAAGCTTCGCTCGAAACCGACAGCTTCATTTCAGCCGCCTCATTCCAGGATACGACGCGCGTGCTCACGGAAGCCGCGACGCTGGGCAAGGTCGATCGTCTCCGCGGCTTCAAAGAGAACGTCATCATGGGCCACCTCATTCCGGCGGGGACGGGGTTCCCGGCGGTGCGCGAAATCAAACTGGTGGAATTGGGCGAACAAGTCGGCACGTCGCTGGTGGACGAGCCGGAGGTTCAGCCCGCCCTGGGGTAAGAACAAATGCCAAATGGAGTGATGGAGTAATGCGCATCCAAGGCCATTACTCCATCACTTTATTACTCCATTTGTTTCGTCGCTGATGTCTATCGCAACCAAGACCGGCGACGCGGGGGAAACCTCGCTGATGTACGGCCGCCGGGTTCCGAAGACCGACGCCCGCGTGGATGCCTATGGGTGTGTGGATGAGCTGAACGCGGCGCTGGGTTTTGCGCGGGTCACTGCGACCAATTCGTTTCTCACCGAACAGATCCATGCCGTTCAGAAAGAGCTGGTCACCGTGATGGGAGAACTGGCGACGGCCTCCGAAGACCTGGATCGCTACGTAAAGGACGGCTTCCACCTGACCTCACCGGCCATGACCGACCGGCTCACAGCGGTCGTGGATGACCTGGAAAAAAACAGGCTCGGCAAGTTCAAAGGATGGGCGGTGCCGGGGAAGACCCCTGATTCGGCGGCACTCGATCTGGCCCGCACGGTTTGCCGGCGCGCGGAACGCCGAGTGGCGGCGTTGACGGGGGACACAGAGGCTAAGAGCGAGGTTCTGCGTTATTTGAACCGTCTCTCCGACCTTTGCTGGCTCCTGGCCCGGTATGCCGAGCACCTTCATGACGAGGGTCAATCCCCCGGGGGAAAACCGTAATATTCCGTTTGCCTTTGCCGACCCGCTAGAGCATCTTCCCCGTCCTCCCCGACCCGAAACTTACCTATGGCGACACCGACAGAATTAGTGCCCGAGCTTCTCGAAGCGGGAGTCCATTTTGGTCACCAGACCAAGCGTTGGAATCCGAAGATGAAGCCGTACATCTTCGAAAAACGTAATCAGATCTACATCATCAACCTGGACGAGACCGCGCGGCAGCTTCATCAGGCGACCGAGTTTCTTCAGGAAGTGACCCGCCGCGGCGGCAAGATTCTCTTTGTCGGCTGCAAGAAACAGGCGCAGGAAGCGATCAAGGAAGCGGCCACGGCCTGTGGACAATTTTACGTCAATCAACGCTGGCTGGGTGGCACGCTGACGAATCTCGCGACCATCCGGAAAAGCATTGGCCGGCTCAAGTATATCGAGCAGATCGAAGAGTCGCCCGATTACAAGAAGATGGGCAAGCAAGAGCTGGCGGCGCTCAATCGCGAAGCAGCCAAGCTTCGTCGCAATCTTGACGGAATTCTCGAGATGTCGGCTTTGCCCGACGCGATGGTCATAATCGATACGACGCGCGAAGCAAACGCCGTCCTGGAGGCCCGACGGTTGGGCATCCCAACGGTCGCGATTGTCGATACAAACGCGGACCCCGAGATGATCGACTATCCCATTGCCGGCAACGATGACGCCATTCGCGCGATCCGGGTGATGCTGCAAAAACTCGTCGACGCCATTGTTTCTGCGACCGGCGAAGCCCGGATTCGCGAGCAAGTGGAGATGGCGGGCGTGTCCGCCTAGCGGCGGAGGTTGAGAGTTGTTAGTTGAGAGTTGCGAGACTCTGCAGCTGACAACTCGCCACTCCCGTTAATTTCTCTCAACTTTCAAATATTACCTCTCAACTTTATGGATCCTCAACTCGTTAAGCAACTCCGGGAAAAAACCAACGCCGGGATGATGGATTGTAAACGCGCGCTCGCCGAGGCGGGCGGTGATTTGGAAAAAGCCGAGACCATTCTCCGCACGAAGGGCATCGCCAGTGCCGGGAAAAAGGCTTCCCGGGCGACGAAGGAAGGCATCGTCGCTTCCTATATCCATTTGCAGGGAAAAGTGGGCGTTCTGGTGGAAGTAAACTGCGAGACGGATTTTGTGGCGAAGAACGAAGGTTTTCGTGAATTCGTCAAAGACATCACGCTGCATATCGCAGCGGCGCATCCGCTTTACGTGAATCGCGAGGATGTGCCCGCGAAGCTGGTGGAGTCGGAGCGGGCCATCTATCAGGGCCAGGTCACGGGCAAACCAGAGAGCGTGGTCTCGAAAATCGTGGGCGGAAAACTCGACAAGTTCTACAGCACGATTTGCCTGATGGAACAGGGCTTCATCAAGAATCCGGATCAGACGGTGAAGGAGCTGGTCGCGACCAAGATTGCGGCGTTAGGCGAGAACATCGTGATTCGGCGTTTTACGCGCTATTTGGTGGGCGAGCCGCTGGAGACCGAAGCCGCGCCGCCCATGCAAGAAACGGAAGCCGCGGCCTAGGGCGGTTTTCTTTCCGTTTTTGCAGAAATAACACACGCAGCAGCCCTCGCTGCCGCGTTTCTTCTTTGTGCCGGTTTCACTTCGAAACCGCACGGGGTGCCGAGAATTTTTCCGGGCCCTTCAACATTAACGAAGGAGAAATTATTATGAGTATGGATTCCCTAAAAGACTTGTACATCGACGAACTAAAAGACCTCTATAATGCCGAGAACCAGCTCGTGAAGGCGCTGCCGAAAATGGCGAGAAAGGCGTCGGCCCCCGAGCTGAAGCGCGCGTTTGAGGACCACCTGAAGCAAACCAAGGGGCATGTCGACCGCCTCGAAAAGATTTTCAAAGGCTTGGGCGAAAAACCCACCGGCAAGACCTGCAAGGCGATGAAGGGCCTGGTTGAGGAAGGCGCGGAAATTATCAAGGAGGACGGCGACGACTCCGTCCTGGACGCTGCTCTCATAGGCGCGGCGCAGAGGGTCGAGCATTATGAGATGGCGGGTTACGGAGTGGTGCGGACCTTTGCGTCCTTGTTAGGCGAAGACGCGGCGGTCGAGACGTTGCAGCGGACGCTCAACGAAGAAGGCGAGACCGATAAGAAACTGACGGCGCTGGCGGAATCGATCATTAATGTCGAAGCGAGCGAGGCGGAAGAGAACGGGGCCTCGAAACGAAACGGGAAAAAACCCAGCCGGCGCCGGTAAAAGGCAACGCGTCCGAATATTGATCGCCACCACAGTCCGCGTGACTGCGGTGGCGATTTCGTTTTTAGTGATATCGTTCTTTCTGACTGGCCATGGGACTAACCGAGTATAAGAAGAAACGAAATTTTGCGGTGACGGCTGAGCCGAAGGGCGGAAAGCCGCTGCCGAAGCTGGTCAAAGGCGCGTCTCGTTTTGTCATTCAAAAACACGACGCGAGCCGATTGCATTACGACTTCCGCCTTGAGATGGATGGCGTGCTCAAGTCCTGGGCCGTGCCGAAGGGGCTGCCCTGGGAAAAAGGCGAAAAGCATCTGGCGGTTGAAGTCGAGGACCACCCGGTGGAATACGCGACTTTTGAAGGGATCATCCCCCAGGGGCAGTATGGCGGCGGGACCGTGATGGTGTGGGACCGCGGCAATTACCACGTTTTCGGTGAAGAGCCGGCGAAAGCCCTGCGGGGAGGCAGGCTCCACCTTGTCCTCGACGGTGAAAAGGCGAAGGGCGAATGGGCTTTGATCCGCACACGAATGGAAGCGGGAAAACCGCAATGGCTCCTGCTGAAGAGCGGGACAAATACGCGGCCGATTTCGAAAAAGCGCGACGACCAATCAGTAAAGACCGGGCGGACCATGGCCCAGATCGCGGCACAGCGCGATGCCGAGTGGCAATCGAACCGCGACGACAAGTCTAAATCTTTCCTGAAATACGACCGCAAGGCAGCGCCTAAAAAAAAAGAGCCTCGGGATGTAGAGGCGGCGGTGTCGGCCGCCGAAGAAGAACCGGACCGGCGCGGAACTAAGAAAACGCGTGGCGCCAGCAAAGCGTCTGCGTTCCCGGCGTCGATCGACAAGGCGCTAGCGAAATTGCCGGCAGCGAAGCCTCGGTTCATCGAGCCGATGAAAGCGCGGCTGGTGGATTCGCCGCCGGGCGCCGGAGACTGGAGCTACGAATTAAAGTTCGACGGGTTTCGGGTCTGCGGAATCAAGGACGGCGAGAAGATCAGTTTGGTGTCGCGAAACGGGAACGAACTGCGGGTCCGTTTCCCGGAAATTGCTGAAGCCCTTAAGGATTTTCCGGCTAACCAATGTGTGATCGACGGCGAAGTAGTCGCGCTCGATGAGAAAGGCCGGTCGTCGTTCCAGTTGCTCCAGGGCCTGGAGATGGAAGGGCGCAAATCGCCGATTCGGTTTTACGTTTTCGATCTCATGCAACTGGAGGGCCGGAGTCTGGTCGGGCTGCCCCTGACAGCGCGGAAACAGGTCCTCGCGACGGTTTGCGACGGGGTGGGCGATCCGATTCGCTACTCGGGGGAGATCGGCGGCGATGCGCACGTTTTGCTGAAGGAAGTTCAACGGCTCGGCCTCGAAGGTCTCATCGGTAAGCTTCGGAACTCCGTTTACGAACCTGGCGGCCGGAGCGGCGCCTGGATCAAGGTTAAGGTCTCGAACGAGCAGGAATTCGTCATTGGCGGGTTTACGCCGCCGCAGGGGGCGCGGAAACACTTTGGGGCGCTCCTCGTTGGCTATTACGAGAAGAAGAAGTTCGTGTTCGCGGGTAAAGTCGGCACTGGATTCGACACGAAATCGCTCGCGGCGCTCCACAAGAAATTGAAGGTGGAGAAGCGGGACCATTGCCCGTTTGCGGATTTGCCTTCGAAACAGGGCGGCCAATGGGTCCAGGGGATCACGCCATCCATGATGCGCCGGATCGAGTGGGTCAATCCGGTCTTCGTTTGCCAGGTAAAGTTCGCCGAGTGGACGCGTGATGGGAAATTGCGACAGCCGGTTTTTTTGGGTTTGCGGGAGGACAAGAAGCCGGCGGAAGTCGTGCGCGAATCCGCTTCGCCTCGCGGATGAACATTGCGCTTGTCCATCACCACCCAACTCCGGATATTTCGGCATGAAAGTAAACGTCGTGGTGATGCCAAAGGCCGCGGTGCTCGATCCGCAAGGCGCCGCGGTGCGCGACGCGATGCAGCATCTGGGAATGCCTGAAGTGCGAAGCGTGCGGATCGGAAAACATCTTGAGATCGAGATCGACGACCAGGCCCCGGATGTGGGGCCGCGGCTCCACGCTCTCTGTCGCGATTTGCTTTCGAATCCGGTAATTGAAGATTACGAGGTGCACGGGCTCGAGGCTGGGAAATGAAATTCGCCGTCATCCAGTTTCCCGGTTCAAACTGCGACCAGGATTGCATCGCCGCGTTGAACGGAATCACCGGCCTCCAGGCCGAATACGTCTGGCATAAGGAGACTTCCGTGGATGGGTTTGACGCCATTGTTCTCCCGGGGGGATTTTCCTACGGGGATTACCTTCGTTGCGGCGCGATTGCGCGCTTTTCTCCAATCATGCCGAGCGTGGTTCGAGAGGCCCGAAATGGGAAATTAGTCATCGGGATTTGCAATGGGTTTCAAATTCTCTGCGAGATCGGTTTACTGCCTGGGGCGCTGGTCCGGAACCGTTCCCTCCACTTCGTTTGCCAAATGGTGACGACGCGGGTGGAGGTGCCCGATACTTCCTTTACCCACGGTTGCGCCCAGGGGTCTCTCCTGCGCATGCCCGTCGCCCATGGGGAAGGCTGTTTTTTCGCCGAGGCCGCCACCTTGCGGGAATTGAACGAGCGCCGGCAAGTCATTCTCCGTTACGTGACGCCCGAAGGCCGGTTGGAGGCCGGGGCAAATCCGAACGGTTCTATCGAAAATATCGCCGGCATCTGCAATCGGGAAGGCAACGTCTTCGGGTTGATGCCGCACCCCGATCGCGCATGCGAGGAGCGCCTCGGCAGCGCCGATGGAGCGAAGATTTTCCAATCGATGATGGAAACGATCGAAGCGGCCCGGGTTCGCGCGGCGTAGTCGGCGGACACGGCGCCGCATGAATCTATTCCTCACCGGCACGGATACGGGAGTGGGGAAGACCCACACGGCCGTGCAACTTCTTCGCGCCGCCCGGGCCAGCGGCCTGCGGTGCGCCGGAATGAAGCCGGTCTGTTGCGGCGATCGCGGTGACGCAGAGCGTTTGCTCGCGGCCAGCAGCGAAGGGCTGACCATCGATGAGATAAATCCGCTCTGGCTGAAGACTCCGGCAGCTCCGTTCTCGGCGTCGCTCATTGAGCAGGTCCCGATCGATGAGAAGCCGCTGATCGAGGCGCTCCGGGAACTCGAAGATCGTTTTGATTTCGTCCTGGTGGAGGGCGTGGGCGGATGGCTGGTGCCGCTGCGCCGCGATTTTTTTGTAAGCGATCTCGCGGCCCAAATGAAAATGCCGGTGATGGTGGTCACCCAAAACCGCCTCGGCTGCCTTAATCACACGACCCTGACCGTGAGAAGTGTCCTCGACCACGGACTGGTCTGCGCGGGGATAGTCCTGAATGAGACGGCGGGATTGACCGACATTGCTTCGAGCACAAATGCCGGCATTTTGCGCGAGATTCTCGACGTTCCGATTCTGCCGATGCTACCCGACGCAGGGACGGAATTGCCTCCGGAATGGCAATTCGTTGTTGGATTTAGCGGCAGTCCCAGCGCGGCATGATTGTCACTGGTTTGACACAAGTGTAACGAATATTTACACGATTTGGCCCGCAACGGAAGCCCTTCCCTCGTAAGATGTTGATGGCATCCCCGTTGCTCGAATAGGCGGAAACAATCCTACTCCTATGTTGCTACAAAAAACCCTGCACATGAATCAGTCGCTCGACGAATGCAAAACCCGTCTGGCGAGCATTCAATCGTATCGGCGTCAGTTCGTTATGGTCACCAAAGCCACGGTGACTTCGTCGAAGACTGTTGATTTTAGTTTTCGCGGACCGCTGGGCTTTGAAGCTCGGACGGTTTTGTTATCGGTCGAAAGCGATTCCCCCGATCAAATGGCGTTCGAATCCACGGGTGGAAATCTTGACGTGATGGGACTGGCGGAGTTCACCGAGATCCGTCCGAACTGCACGGAAGTCACCCTCGCGCTCCATTACGAGATCAAAAACCGACTTTTTGCCTGGCTTGATCGGCGCTTCCATTTCGTGGACGCGTTTGTCACTTCAGAGCTCAGGAGCATTCGCGCTCATTTCGAAGGGATCGCCGCACCGGTGGTCGAGCGTTCGCCCATGCTACCAATCTACGAAACGGCGACGGCGTAAAGGGACGCTGTTTCTAAGGAAGAGCACGAAGCCGAAAGGTTTCGTGCTCTTTTTTTTTGCCGGCGCATCATCTCTCGCGCTTCACAGCAGAGCGACGACAATTATCCGATACGAACGGCGCGGGTTTTGTCGAGCCGCAGCACCTGACCGCGCTGAAGACGAAGCACGATTTTCGGATCAGTGATTTTTTCGCCATCAAGCTGGATACTGCCCTGCTCAATTAACCGGCGGGCCTCCGCGCGGGATTTCTTCATGGCGAACGAGGAGGCGTAAGCGTTAACGACCGCGGTCACAATATCTTCATCGGCCGACACGAAACTGGGAAGCTCTGCATCTGAGAGACGCTTTTCGCTGAAACGCGCGTTCCAATTTTCTAGTGTCTTCGCGGCGGAATCGCGCGAGTGATACATTTCAACGATGGAAGCGGCCAGCTGCTTTTTTGCTTCCAGCGGATGGGCGTTAGGATCCAACGACTTTCCAAGAAGGAGCGGATAGTAGCGCGCCATCAATTCGTCCGAAATGCTCATTAATTTGCCGAAGATTTCAGAGGGCGGCTCGTTCAGTCCGACATAATTCCCGAGGCTCTTGCTCATCTTCTTGGAGCCATCGAGTCCTTCGAGGATCGGGAGAACGAAAACAACCTGCTGCGGCTGCCCTTCCTGCTTTTGGAGATCACGGCCGACGAGAATATTGAAAAGCTGATCGGTGCCGCCCAGTTCCACGTCCGCTTCCACCATCACAGAATCCCAGCCCTGCATGATCGGATATTGGATCTCGTGCGCGTGAATCGGCTGGCCTTGATCGATGCGATTGCGGAAATCTTCGCGCTGAAGCATTTGCTGCAACGTCACCAGGCTGTTGAGGCGGATAACTTGTTCGAACTTCATGGGTTCGAACCAATCCCCGTTCGCAACGAGCCGCGTCCGTGCGGGATCGAGCACTTTGAACGCCTGCTCACGGTAGGTCTCGGCGTTGGCCATGACCTCTTCGCGGGTGAGCTGCGGACGAGTTACGGACCGGCCGCTCGGGTCGCCGATCATGGAAGTGAAATCACCGATAATCAGAACCGCCTGGTGACCGAGATCTTGAAATTGCCGGAGCTTCCGGAGAATCAAGGCATGCCCGAGGTGAAGATCCGGACTGGTGGGATCGACCCCCAGTTTGACGCGCAAGGGCCGGCCGAGCGCGAGCTTTTCCCGGAGCTCCGCTTCGCTGATGATCTGCGCGCTGCCTTGCTTGAGAAGGGAAAGAGCTTCGTCCGGTTGCATGAAGAAAGATGCAGAGACCGGAGCTGCTATTTGTTTTTGTTCAACAATTCTCGCACCTGCTCGATCGTGAGCGGTGTGTCCTGGGCGCTCAACGCCTTCTGGCTCTTGCCCTGGCCGAGAAAGGGGCGATTACCGGCAAAGGAGGCGACCGTGAGATTGCGGCCGCTTTCGGGCGCAACGCGAGCGCCGTCAGCCGCGGAGACAACCTGGACCATGGCCGCTTTCGCAAGCTGCGATCTCGCGGAAGTATTCGCCTTTGTGCCCCCCCCTGGAAATTGCGGGGCCGTTATCAGCTTGGATGGGAACGCGCGCCCGGTGGCGAATGATTTTTCCGGAGCCCTCTCCGGTGTGGAAAAGCTTTGAATGGGTGCGCGTTTGGCAGTGGAAAATCCTCCGGTCTTAAATCGTTTGTCGTGCGCGGAGTTCACCAGCGACATATTCGGTTTCAGGAGCCGATCGACGAGCTTGGGTTCTTGTTCCTGGGCGGAAGTCGCCGAGACAACAGCAAGCAGCATCATGGATGCAACGATCATCCGCACGTCGTTGAACGTGCCGAAGTGAGCGCGGCATTGTAAAGCAAATTGTCGCCTCCGATCCGCTGCCTGTCTCCCGATTAGCGGCCCAGAGCCGCGTGCAGAACCCTCGCTCTGGCTGGCGCGGGAACATGTCCGCTTAAGATGTCGATCGAGGTGATGGGCCGGCCGTAATAGCGGGCGTTAGCGGTTTTCTGGGTCGCGATCACAGCCCCTTCGAGTGACGCTCCGGCGAAAAGGCCTTTGCTTCGGCTGTAGGTGTAGATGGCCGCCGTTGGTGTCACGGCCACGTGCGCGTCGCGCCCCACGGGTCCCGCAGCCGCGCTGGCGTCCGCGCCCAAAGTCACATTTCCATCGCGTGAGAACGCGCGCACCGCCCTGTTCGTATTGAGGACAAAAACAAAATCGGTGACTTGCGCGCCGATTTGGGGTCCCCAGCCGGCTCCCCCCGTCCCGACAAACGACGGGCCTGACCAGCCGCGATCGGTCCGCGCCACCACGACGCCTTGTCCTCCCTTTCCGCTCACGCCCAGACCCACCTTTACTACGCTAAGAATGGCCAGCCCCTTGGCGTTGCGGAGCACGCGGCCGGGAATGCCTTTTTCCGGCATCCTCCGAAAGTCTCGCAGAATGGAAGCCGATTGATTAACTATCTCCTGTTCGGTCGCGGCGCCGGCCGCCGCGAGGGAAAGGATGCTCGTAAGGAAAAGAACGCAGAATGTTTTCATGAATACAGTAAGTTCGCCCAATTCAGTCAGGGTGGACGTATTCGGCTGATCGTGAGCCATCGTTAGGCTGGTTTCTTATGGACGAACTCATTGAGATCCCCGGGGACACGTATTTCATGAACGAAGCGTTGCGCCTGGCCCGGAAAGCCTTCGAAAAAGAGGAGGTCCCGATCGGCGCCGTCGTCGTGCGGGAGGGAAAAATCATCAGCCGCGCTTACAATCAGGTGGAGTTGCTCAAGGACGCCACGGCCCACGCCGAGATGCTTGCGGTTACGCAGGCGGAGGCAGCGGTGGGAGACTGGCGATTGAATGATTGCGATCTCTTTGTCACAAAGGAACCCTGCGCCATGTGTGCCGGCGCGCTGGTGCACGTGCGGATGCGGCGGGTGGTTTTCGGTTGCCCGGATGAAAGGAGCGGCGCAGCGGGCGGGGTGTTGAATCTGTTGCAATTCCCTTCGCTTAATCACCGGTGCGAAATTACGTCAGGCGTTCTGCAGGACGAATGCGCCAGTCTTCTCCAAACCTTCTTCCAAGCGCGACGGCGAGACAGGATCGCCGACGCCTAACGTAAATCTCGTTACTTTTTTGCGCTCGCTCCCGGGAGCCTGATGTGATTTACTGTCTCAAGGCTTTTCCGAAATTTATGTCTGCAAAATCATTTCTTCGCTTCCTCATCGTCTCGTTGCTTGGTTTGGCGGTCCTCCCGGTCCGGGCTTCGGAGGATCCACTTTTCCATTCTCAGGATCCCCTTGCTCCCAGGGATGAATGGGGCGTTTTCCACCAGTCACGCGACCTAAATGCGGTGGATTTTGCGCCCCGGTGGGGCCATCGCGTTTACTACTATTTCAAATCAGGGCGCGAACTGCTCGCCGATCCGGCTTATGTCGGCGCCCTTCAAGTTTCTTTGCGCAACCGCGGTTATTACTGCGGGCCTATTGACGGGATCAATTCCGAGGAAGTCACGGAGGCGATCGCCAAGTTGCAGAAAAATAACCACCAACGCGTGACCGGCCATCTCACAGTGCCGGTGCGGCGAGTGTTGCATTTACCGTAACGCTGGGCAGGTCCGCCCAAAGCCACGTGAGACCGCAGGTCTTTTTTCGTGGCTGCCTCGCAAGGATTCGAACCTTGACAAAGAGATCCAGAATCTCTGGTGCTACCGTTACACTACGAGGCAAGTGGGAGGCGGGGCCAAAGCTAAGACTGTCTTTCGCTGCCCTGCAAGTAGCGGATGACCGATAACTAGCGGCCAGGCAGGCGCCCGCTCAACCAGATTTCGGCTCCTTCGCGGGCGGCTTCCACCTCCAGCCGGCGCCCGCTCTCGACCACCAGGAGCCGCGCGCGCTCGAGCATTTCATCGATCTTGGCATCGTCATTCCCGGGGTCGTGGTGAAATAAGAAGAGCTTCTTCGCCCGGGCTTCCAGGGCAAGGGAGACCACGCGGCTCAAGGCGCCATGCCCCCAGCCGATGTGTTCCTGATATTTTTCGTCGGTATATTGGGCGTCCAGAATCAGGACGTCCGAATCTTTCAGAAACTCGACCAGCTTCGACCGTTGCACGGCCGCCTGCGCGCGTGCGCGATGCGGGTGAATCCCATCGCGCGCGGCCAGTTTCAGCTTCAAAGGTTCAAATGGTTCGTTGTCGGGCAGAAAGGAGATGGAGCCTTCCTTGGTGAAAAGCCGGTAGCCGACGCAGACGCCCGGATGGTTCAGGAATCTTGAGCGCACCCGCACGTCGCCGATGGAAAATTCCATTTTCTGGAGCTCCTGGATTTTCATCGTTCCCGGCAGGTCCTTCCAGCTCACGGGAAAAAATGGCACCTCCATTTGGGCAGCGAGGATGGTGGCCAGGCCGGCGCGCGCGCCCTCATATCCCAGGACCCGGATTGTGTTCTTGGATTTGTAAGCCGGGAGAAAAAACGGAAGGCCCTGGATGTGGTCCCAATGCGTATGCGTCAAAAGCAGGGTGAGATTAATTGGAGCGGAGCCAAACTCCTGTTCGAGGGAGAGCCCCAGCTCACGGATACCGGAACCGGCATCCAGCACGATGATATCGCCGTTCGTCCGCACCTCCACGCAAGTGGTGTTTCCCCCATAGCCGATCGTCGAATGGCCGGGGACGGGAATCGATCCGCGAACGCCCCAGAACTTAATGCGGGTGGACGGCGGATAAAACTTTAGGGCCCGCGACCGGCGCGGAGTCAATTTCGGGCGCGGCCGGCGAGGGCGCTTTATGACGGCGGCGAGCTTTTCCCATTTCAGCGGCTTTACAAAATAACCGTCGCCCCCCGCCTCCATGACTGCGGTGCGATCAATGTCATAGGTGCGGCCCGCCATGACAATAATCTTGACCAGATCAAGCTTTTCCCGAACCGCCCGGCAGACCTGAAGGCCGCTGATTCGGGGAAGCAACAAGTCGCAAACGATTACACTGGGCCGGCGGGCAAAGGCCAGGTCGATCCCGGCCGCACCTTCCTCGGCCTCAATTATTTCCCAACCGTGGCGCGCGAAGAGGCGCCCGATTCGCTTGCGGCTTTCCGCGTCATCCTCAATGAGCAAGACCGTCGGCATGGGAGCTAGCGCGCAATTCTGTCAGGCGGTTTCCCTGAAACCAAGAGTTTTTACCCTCGGGCCTAAAGCAGGCTGGAACCGAACGCCCCGGGCTTTCCACGCTTCCAGCGCAACTCCGGATTGAGGTTGATCTCATCGGGCGGCACTTCAAACCCGACCGCTCGGAGCAGGTAGGCGACACCCTCCCGGCTTTCCATGGTTTCTTTCAGGCTGCGGGCGAAAAGCTCGATGTATTCCTTGTAGGATTCCAAGGCGAGTTTCCCTTCGGAGAAATGCTCGGCCAGGGCCTCGTCGTGATAGTCGATCAGTTCGATCAAGGCGCGCCTCAGTTTCAAGCGCATCTCCGGATCGACCACGACTTTGAAGGGCGTCGCTCCCGGATCGGGTTTGGCGATTTCCTTTTTCAGAGCGGTCTGGTCCGCGGAAACCAACTGATAATCGCGTTGTTCGTCCATGTTCGTTTCCACGGATTCCGCGTCAGAAAAAAGCGGCAAAGGTGGGGCTCAGTTGTGGATTGACGCACCTCTTCTGTCAAACCAGAATCGCGCCATGAAAATATCTCTGCTCGCATCACTTATCATTTCTGGTCTCGCGACAATGGCCTTCGGGGGGTCCGCGGAAAGCGATCTGAAAGAACTCACCCAGAAATGGCTGGACGCATACGTCAAGGCCGACACCGCTACGCTAAAAACCATCGAGGCCGACGACTGGACGTTTGTCGATTCCGACGGCACGCTCATTAACAAGGCGAAGGACATCAAGGAACTCGAGGACAAGACCTTCGTTTGCAAATCTGCCACTGCGAGCGACGTCAAAGTGAAGACGATGGGCGACAACAACGCCGCGGTGATGGCGACGATCAAGATGGCGGGTACCTACAAAGGTGAAGAGTTCAGCGGCGAGTTTCGCTCGATCGACGTCTTCGAAAAGAAGGACGGCAAGTGGCAGGCGATCTATTCGCAAATCACCAAAGTAGGAAAAGATAAGGATTAGCCGCCGGCGCGATAGCGTCAGTTGTAGCCGCGGTCGCTGACGGAGGACCGGGGCCAACGTCCCCGGCTACATTAGAAAAAGATCGGGATGATCAGGATCGCGACGATGTTTACGACCTTGATCATCGGATTGATCGCGGGGCCGGCGGTGTCCTTGTAAGGGTCGCCGACCGTGTCTCCCGTAACCGAGGCGGCATGGGCGAATGAGCCTTTGCCCCCGAGGTTGCCTTCTTCGATGTATTTTTTCGCGTTGTCCCACGCGCCACCGCTGGAGGTCATCGCAATTGCGACGAAAAGCCCGGTAACGATCGTGCCGACGAGCAGACCGCCGAGAACGACGGGGCCGAGTGGCTTGATCATGGCCACGGCGATAACGAACACCACCGGCAACAGGGCGGGCACAATCATTTCCCGAAGGGCCGCTTTCGTAACGATATCGACGCAGGTGCCGTATTCGGGAATGTCCTCGCCGCGCAGAATACCGGGTTTGGCGGTCAACTGCCGCCGAACCTCGCGCACAACAGCCCCCGCGGCCTTGCCGACTGCGTCCATGCTGAACGCGGTAAACATAAATGGCAGCAACCCACCGATAAAGAGGCCGATGATAACCTTTGGATCGTTCAGGGAAAATTCGAAGGAGTAGGCGCGGCCGGCCGCGATGAAATGCGCCCGCAATTCTTCGACATACGAACCGAAAAGCACCAGCGCCGCCAGGCCTGCGGACGCGATGGCATAACCTTTCGTGACGGCCTTCATGGTGTTGCCCACGGCGTCGAGCTCATCGGTGATGCCGCGAATCTCTTTCGGCAGATTGCTCATGACGGCGATGCCGCCGGCGTTGTCCGTGATCGGTCCGAAAGCGTCCAGGGAGATAATAATTCCGGCCATGGAGAGCATGCTCATGACCGCGATGGCGATCCCGTAAAGCCCCGCGAAGTGGAAGCTAAGCAGGATGGCGATGCCAATGAATCCGACCGGCAGCGCGGTCGCGTGCTGCCCAATGGCCAAACCGGCGATGATATTCGTGGCGTGGCCTGTTTCAGAAGCCTTGGCAATCTTCCTGACCGGTTTGTAAGCGGTCGAAGTATAGTAGTTCGTGATGATCACCACGATGCCTGTCATGAGTAATCCCACGAGCGAAGCGAAGTAGAGGTCATTAGCGGAGCGGGCCTTTCCGCCGATGATTACCTCGGCCGGAAACAGCATGTGCGTCGCGGGCCAGAAAAGGATGGCTGAAACCAGGCCGCTCGCGCCTACCGCCCCCATCAAAACGGTGGCAGGTTTGCCGCCACTGAGATTGACGAAGAGAATGCCGATGATCGCGCCGAGCACGGAGATGCCGCCGAGGACAAAGGGATAAACGACGGCCGCAGGATAGGCGGCGAGGGTCAGCGCTCCCAGCAGGATGGCGCCCACCAGGCTGACGGCGTACGTCTCAAAAACGTCCGCGGCCATGCCGGCGCAATCGCCCACATTGTCGCCGACGTTGTCCGCGATCGTGGCCGGATTTCTCGGATCATCTTCCTCGAGGTTGCTTTCGATTTTGCCCACCAGGTCGGCGCCCACGTCAGCCGCCTTGGTGTAAATGCCGCCGCCGAGCCGGGCGAAGACACTGATCAAGCTCGAGCCCAGGGCCAACCCCACCAGGCTCTTCACCGCGAGGTCGTGTCCCAGCCAGTTTTTGGCCAGCGTGTAGAAAATTCCCACGGAGAGCAGGGCCCCACCGATGACAAGGAGCCCGGTGACCGCGCCCCCGTTGAAAGCGACCCGCATGGCTGCGGACCGGGATTGAGTTGCCGCCTGGGTCGTTCGGGTATTGGCCAGCACCGCAATCCGCATCCCAATGTATCCGGCCGCGAGCGAGCAAAAGGCGCCAATCAGGAACCCGATGGCCGTGGCCTTATCTCGAAAAATAAAGAGAAGAACGAAAATCACGGCAGCGATCAGGCTAATAGTTCTGACCTGGCGCTGGAGGTAAGCTTTCGCGCCTTCTTCAATGGCGCCGGCGATTTGGCGCATCCGCTCATTGCCGGGGGAGAGCCGGATAACGGCTTTGATCAGAAAAAACGCGAAAAGGAGACCGACGATGGCGCAGACCATCGAAAGAATCACACCGGAGTTAAGAATGTTGAGGGCGAGGAAAGTCATAGTGGCTCCGTTGAAAGTGGGGGACTTTAGTAAGTTTTACCTCGCTGGCAATGGGTAAATAGCGCTACCGCCGCCGCCGCCACGCTCCTGCTGGGTCGGGGATGCAAAACTCCCTTCTACAGCTCGAAAACGGACTGAAGACGCCGCAAAAAGGAAGCGCGATACTCGCGTTCCTTGGTGACCTGGTCCTGAGGCTGGGCGGCGTCTTTGACGATGCCTTCGCCCTCCATTTTGCGCTTAGCCAGGAGCTCGCTCAGCTGCGTCAGGTATTGGGGCGACTCGCGCAACACTTCGGCCATGGCCTCTTTGCCGATTTCCAACACTTCGCAATCGCTGTCTGCGCGGATGGTGGCCGAGCGTGGTTCGCCGGTGAGGAGCGACATTTCGCCGAAACAATCGCCCTCCCGCAGGACCCCCAGCCGGATTCCCGTGCCATTGCGCAGGACCGAAACGTGCGCCGTCCCCCGCAGCATGACGAACATCGAATCGCCGTCGGCCCCTTCCTGGATCACGCGTTCGCCCCGGCCGTAACGGTGGATGTGCGCGCTGTGCAACACGTGGTCCAGCTGCGCATCGTTGAGACAATCGAAGAGCGGTTCCCCGCGCAGGATGGTCTGGGCTTGCGTATGCCCTTCAGGAACGCTGCGATGGCGCCGGCGTTCCACGTGAAGGGTCCGGATCGGAAACGGAATGCTGATGCGCTGGCGCTTGAATTCGTACCAGATATTGGTCCGGATGGCGTCGCAAATTTCGTTGTAAGCCTGGTGGTTGCCCATTGAGAACTTGATTTCGTAGACCACGGCCGACTCCGCAAAATCCATCACATAAACCTTAACGGGCGGACTCGGCACGACCCCTTCCGCGCTGGTGGCGGCGCGATAGAGCGCATCTTTTACCCGGTTGGGCGGGACCTCATAGTCGACTCCGACCCGGAGGCGCATCGCATGAATTGGCGTTGGATAATGGAGATTGACGATCGTTCCCCGGGCGATCGAGTAGTTGGGAATATCGAGGTAAATCGCATCGTTCGTCCGGACACGGGTCGAGCGCCAGTTGATCTCCATTACCTCGGCGAAGCGGTCCTGGATCTGGAGCCAGTCCCCCACCTTGTAGGGCCGGCTGATTTGGAGCGCGATCCCGGCAATGATCCCGCCGAAAAGATCCTGCATCGCGAAGCCAAGAACGATGACGGCCACTCCGGAAGTGGCCAGCAGGGTCCAGAGGTACTTTTCGGCGTGATAAACAAAAATCAGGACAGCCAGGAGTGCGCCTGTGTAGATCACGAGGGCGACCACCTGCCGGAGAAATTGGGGAATCGGGGTCTGGCGTCGCTTCTCGAAATAAATGTCCCACAAGTAGCGATCGACGAGGGCGAGGAGGAAAGCCGTGCTTAACAAGATGACAGCGGCTGCGACATGACTGCGCCATTCCATCTGCACCCCGTAAAACGAACTGGCCGCGTAGCACGCCAGCGTCAGGCAAAAGAGTTTGAAGACGAGGCCGAGACGTACTCCCTCGCGGCGTTTCAGCAATCGGCCAAGCGTGAACGCCGCGAAAAACGTCCCAATGAAAACGAAGAGCGTGACGATCGGCTTTTGCGTTTCGAGCAAAGTGGTAAACATCGGCGACCGCAGGATATCAGCCTTGGGGCGAAGGCGACAAGCATCCTCGCACGAGCTGCAAATGGAGAAGCGCTCGCCGCGGCGAGCGTCTCTACATCTTGGGCGAAATGATGAGCCAGGCCCAGCCGGCCAGAAAACAGAGGCCGCCGATCGGCGTGATGGCGCCGAGCCATCGAATATTGGTAAGGGCCAGCGCGTAGAGGCTGCCGCTGAAAAAGAGAATGCCGCCGGCGATCAGGAAATACGCCACCCGATTCCCGGCTCCGTGCAAGGCCAGGACAACGAGCGCCAGCCCATGGAGGAAATGGTAGAGAACGGCCTTGTCCCAGACATCGGTCATCCCGCTGCTTTGCAGCGTGGCTTTCAGGGCATGAGCGCCGAAGGCGCCGAGACCGACGGCCAGCAGACAAAGGGCGGCGGCGATCCGAAAAAGGGTGGTAGCCATGATCTTACCTCATTTGCCGCCGAAAAATTTCCGGAAAGACTGAAAGATGCGGGTCGGAAGCGTCCCGGCCTTTTGTCCCGCGTCCTGCAATTTCTGCGCGAACTGCGTCTGGGTCCCGCCGTGAATTTCACAAATCACCGTGGGGATATGGCCCTCGGGCAGGGTAATTTCGTAGGCAGTTCCGGCCGCGTTGCATCCGGTGGCGGCGAGATGGTTCGAGATGCTGCAAACCGCGGCGCGGGCCATCGGCAGGGTCGTCTGCAAAGGCCGGGCGGGATAACGTTGCGCCGCCTTCGACATGACCTGGGTCCAGACGGGCAGGGCCAGGGCCGCGCCGTATCCGCGCGGAATGATCGTCACCGGCTGGTCGAATCCGACCCAGACCCCGCAGGTCAGCGCGCTCGTATAACCGACGAACCACGCATCCTTGTAATCGTTCGTGGTTCCCGTTTTCCCGGCTGCCGGGAGCTTGAATCCTAACGACTTCGCGCTGGCCGCTGTCCCGGTCGTCATGACCTGCTCCATCAGTTCGGAGGTCATCCAGGCCGAACCGGCGTCAAGCGCCGGAATGGTGACGTGCGCTGCGCGGTAGATCGGGTTGTGATCCTGGTCGTCGATCCGCTCGATGATGTAGGCCTGCTTCCGGACTCCGCCGTTGGGAAAAATGCTATAGGCCGCGGTGAGGTCTTTCAGGTTGGTTTCAAAGGAACCGATGAAAATCGCCGGTCCACGCGGGATGTTGTCTCCCAGGCCCGCCGTTGTTGCGATTTTCTGCACGTCGTCGATTCCCGCGATCTGGCCTACCCGCACGCTCATCGTGTTGCGGGAATGAATCAGCCCGTAGGAGACCGGCTGGATGCCGCCGTAGGTGCCGTCGGAATTGCCCGGCATCCAGTTGCCCGCGCCCTGGATTTCTCCCGGTTCAATCGGGCCGTCGCTGACCGCCGCGCCGGGGAGAAGACCCTTTCTGAAGGCCGCGGCATAAACAAACGGCTTGAAAGAGGAGCCGATCTGCCGGTTCGCCGGCGCGAGGGCGCGATTGAATTTGCTCTGCGCGTAGTCGCGGCCGCCGACCAGGGCCCGGATGCCGCCACTTCCATTGTCGATCGCGACGAGCGCTCCTTCGAGATACGGCATCGAGGAATCTTCACCATCCTCCGGCGGCCGATAGCTCGCTTTGGTCGGATGGCGGAAGTTCGATTGGCGCTCGATCTTACTCAACTGCGTCTCGAGCGCCTGCGTGGCCGCGACCTGGATCGCGGGATCGAGTGTTGTGTAAATATAGAGTCCGCCATTGTCGATCTGATCGGGTGTAAGGAGCAGGTTCAGGTCACGCTGGACCGCGTCCATCGCGTAGTTCTCCTGAATCTGAGCCATCCGCTTTGGACTGGAAGTGACCCTGGTCAGCTTCGCCTGCTCGGCCTGCGCCACGCTGATTTTTTTGAGCTCGACCATCCGATCGAGGACCGTGTTGCGTTGCAAAGCGGCGCCCTCCGGATTCTTCAGCGGAGAAAAACGATTCGGACTGCGGATCAAGCCGGCCAGGATGGCCGCCTCGGAAAGATTCAACTTCGAGGCGTTTTTGCCGAAGTAGGCCAGGGACGCGGTTTCCACCCCGTAACAACCGGACCCGAAATAGATCCGGTTCACGTAAGCCTCCAGGATCTGTTGCTTGGTGAAATCTCGCTCGATCCGCAGTGCCACCATTGCTTCGAGGAGTTTGCGACTCAGCGTCCGCCCGCCCAGGGGAAGGCTATTGCGAGCCAGCTGCTGGGTGATGCTGCTTGCACCCTCTTTGGCGGAGCCAGCCATGATGTCTTTGTAGAGCGCGCGCGCGATTCCGCGCCAGTCGATCCCTCCGTGGTCGAAAAATCGCGTGTCCTCCCGAGTCAGCAGCGCATCGATAAAATAAGGGGAGACCTCATTGAGAGCCACCTTCAGCCGATTCGCGCCGGCCAGCCGGCTGTAGATCTTCCCATCCACATCGAAGACCGTGTTGCGCTCCGGCATTTGATCGACGTTTTTCAGGTCGAACGTCTGCGCCCAGGCGGCGTAGAACATCAGGATGCTGAAGACCGCGGCCATGGGCAGCGTCACCACCGCCAGCTTCCAGCTAACGCGAAATCTGCGTCCGCCCTTTTTTCGGGGCGCCGCGCGAGCAAAGAGCTTCATTGTCGAACGTGAAAGAGTTACAAAGTTACAACGTTACGAGGGTTAGATCGCTGACCTGGGAGTCCTCGACGATTCAACCAATGTAACCTTTGTAACGTTGGAACCTTTTTGCTCGTCAAAATCGCATCCGCACCGCGCTGTCGTGCTGCTCGCTGGGGCAGGGGGCGTTGAGGGGCACGCCGGCATCGGCCTCGCTCGGTTGCACGAGCTTGTTCTCAATGAGGTATTCCTCGACCTCTTCGCCGCTAATGTCCGCGAGCATTTTGTCGTTGATTTCGACGCAGGGCGAGAGCGGCTGGCCGCTCTTGGTTTCCATTTCCCAGCGGAAAGCCGGGTTCTGGATGATGTCTTTCTCGGTGTACGGGAGATTGTATTTGGCGAGCACGGCGCGGACGCCGGCGCTCCAGCCGCAGGTCGTTTTCAGGTAGGCAGTAATTTTGGGCGTATCCATGGTGGGCGAAGGTAGCATGCCGCAGGGGCGAAATCCATGGCAACGGCGGTTTGCGCAATCGCGCGGCCCGGTGCACGGATACCCATGAGCTTCACCTTGCAAATCGGCCAGCGTGCCCCGGAATTTCGGTTGCCGGCGACGGATGGAAAAACCTATGCCCTCTCGGATTTCGCGGACGATCCGGTTCTGGTCCTCTTCTTTACCTGCAACCATTGCCCCTACGTCACCGGGTCCGATGAAGCGACCCGGCAGACGGCCGAGAAATTCGCCGGCCGCGGGGTGCGGTTTGTCGGGATCAATTCCAACAGCCGCAACACCTACGCGGAGGATGATTTTCCCCACATGGTGGAGCGAATGCGCGAACATAAGTTTCCCTGGATTTACCTGCACGATGAAACACAGGAGGTGGCGCGCGCCTACGGCGCTTTACGCACCCCGCATTTCTACGTCTTCGATCGCGAGCGGCGCCTTATTTACACGGGCCGCGCGCTCGACAATCCACGGCAAGCGGAGAAAGCGAAGACGTACGACCTGGATCGCGTTCTGGAGGAACACTTGACCGGGAAACCGGTGACGGTCCCCGTCACCAATCCCATTGGCTGCAACGTCAAATGGGAGGGCCACGACGCCCACTGGATGCCGGCGGAAGCCTGCGATCTGGTTTAGGACCGAGCAATGAACCCGAACGACGAGAACGGGAAGCTGCCCACGGCGCAGCGGCCGTTTCGCGTCCTGGTTATCGCCGGATCCGATCGGCGGCAATACAACTGTCCGGGAGTCGATTCCAAGGCGCGGACGCTTATGTTTCGCATGGCCGAACGGCTGCCCGCGGAATGGGAAATCGACCTGGAAGATCTGGGCAACGTCTTCGGACGCGCGCGCATCCAAAGCTGCAATGCGTGCGTTTCCACTTCGATGGCGCTCTGTGTCTGGCCCTGTAATTGTTACGAGAAGGAGAACAAAAAGGAACCGGACCTCATGTGGGATCTCGACCTCTACGCGCGGCTCGATCTCGCGGACGCCTGGGCGATCGTGGGCCCGGTTAATTGGTACGGCCCGACAAGTAATCTCAAGCTCATGTTCGATCGCCTGGTCTGCATGAATGGCGGCAATCCCCGGGAGGAAACCATCGAGCACAAAAACCCTGAGCTCGCCATGAAACTCGAGCATACCCCGGAATGGCAGGCCTTGAGCCTGAATCATCTCGAAGGGCGGACCGCCGGGTTTTTCTGTTACGGCGATGGGGGTGGCGATGAATTGGATGGAGAAGGACGGCCGAAACTTCTCAAACACATGCACAAACATTACTTCGATCCGGAAGAGGAGCCGTTCTCGGAGATGCGCGACAGTTACGCGCCGCTCGTTTGGCAATGCCGTTACGGCGGGATTGAAGTCCCGGACAAGCTCTGGCATTACGTCGAATTCGGGAAGGACGAAAAATATAGCGACAACCAGGCGGAAGACTTGTCCCGCCATCCTCAGGCGCTTGCCGAGTTGGACGCCTGGACAGATCGATTTGCCACATTCGTCAGGCAAAAAGGCAAAGTCGAGCCGGGCCCGTACCGCGCTTTCGGCTACAAGGCGCCCGGCCATTTTCTGCGTGACGTGCAACTGGCCTGGCGCGACGTCCGTATGCGCACCGGCCATCCGCCCGAGGGATCGTCCCCCGCGGAACAACAGGCGCTCGGTCTGAATCAGGATGCCACTCTTCACCCCTCCAAAGGCGAAGGCGAAAAGCTCCGGGAAGATTGATCCCGATGAAGAGTGCTCCGCGAGTTCTGGGGGACGGACGCGCCTTGCGGACTCTCCAAGGAGCGCATAACCCAAAAAACAGGCGCTCGCTGCGCCGAGCTTTCCTACAACAACCTGCGTCCGGCCTCAGATTCCGAGATCAGCCCCTCCAGGCGCTTCTGCCTGGTCTCCTCTCGCTTCGCGCTAATCACCCGCCAAATCATGAGCTGGCGATAACCCGGCGGCTGCTTCTGAAAGAATTTCCAGGCTTTGGGGCAAGCCCGGAACCGCTTTTCCTCGGCCTTTCCCAAGACCGCCGACTTCCGGTTTTCGTAGGCGTAAATCCCCGACTTATCTTCCGTGCGCTGCGCAAACGCGTTTTGTCCAGCCGCGCGCATCCGTCCCTGCTTCGTCAGTTCCTGCACCCGCCCAATATTCACCGCGCTCCAGTTGCTCGTTTTTTTGCGCGGGGTGAACCGAATCATGTAGCTCTCCGCGTCGATCGTCTTCCGCAGACCATCGATCCAGCCCACGCAAAGCGCTTCATCGACGGACTCCGGCCAGGTGATGCTGGGACGGCCCGTGGCTTTGCGATAGAAGCCAACCCAGAGCTCGCTCTGCTTTTTGTGATTCGCGGCCAGCCAGGATCGAAAGTCTGCCGGCTTGGGGAAAAAAAGCGGTGGAGCAGTCTTCACGATCCCCATCTGCCAGCCATCGCTCCGCTTGACCACGCCAAATCCGCTCCGTGAAACTTGCCAGGCTCTGCGGAGGAGGTGGAGTCGATTGTTATTTGGAGAGAATTTGCACTCATTTCAGCGGATAGAAATTTTCAGTAATCCGAAACTTGACCGCCCCGCGATCGGTCATCGGTGATGTATAGCCGGACTCCTCAAAGGCGCCGCCCCAGACTCGTTCCGGCTCGCTGAGTAACTTCTCCACGATCAGAACCGAAGCCGGATAGGGGATGACTTTTTTCGCTTCAGCGAGACTGAACCATTTTGTCTTGTGGGCGTCCTTGAAGGCACTGCCACCGAGGAAGTCGCGGAAGCGCGCCGTGTAGTATGGACGGAGGATCGTCGCCCCGGTCTGGGGGTTGTGGTAGGTGAACAATCCTCCCAACTGATAGTCGTCGCAGGTGATGCCGAGATCGCGCGCCACTCCATCCACCAGATTCCTCGAGGTCAGGTTTCCCTCGTGAGAAGTTCCCGGCACTTCCCAGGCCTGCCGGCGTTCATCAAAGACCAGCAGGATCTCTCCTTTGGCATTTCGGAACAGCGCCTTGACTCCGACAACCACTGGTTTTGCGGGTTCAGCTGGGGTCTGGGCGAGCGCGGGAACAACAGCAGCAATCAGAAGGAGGGCGATGAGCGCTCCGCTGGGTTTTTGCATTTGAAATGATTATCAGGCGCAGGGGATCCACTTCAATCTTCGTTCCGTTTCGAGAAGGCCTGGCGGCTTATTGACCTTTTGCGGTCGCGGCGCGGGCGAGTTCGAGCGCCTTGTCCAGCGCCTGCTCCGCTGGGACCGGCACGTCGGGCTTCACCCCAACGTCCTGCCAATTAGAGCCGGTGATTGGATTAATCGACCGGCCTTCCGGCAGGTCCACCGCGAAATGTGGATGCACCCGCCGATACTCGAACGGATGAGCGCCGCCGCCGGTTACTTCGCCGACGATGATGGCACGCTTGAGCGCTTGCAGGTCGTAGGCCACCGCCTCGGCCGCCGAAAAGGTCTTGCGCGAGGTGAGGACATAAAGCGGTCGGGTCGCGCCGAAGCGCCGGCCCGGCACCCACGATGGGGAGGTGTTTGCCGAGTGTTTGTCGGTCGGCCGGTCATAGCTGCCGCTCAAGGGCTTGCCGCCCTCGAGCAGATAACCGGTAATAAGGTTCGCCGTCTCGGCGCCGCCGCCGTTCTTACGAAGATCGATAATCAGCGCATCAGCCTGGGCTGCGACCGTCATGGCCGCGGCAAAAACATCACCCGCCATCGCGGTCGGCGGAAAGACGCGGAGATCAATGAGAATGATATTGCCCGGAAGGCGCTCGATTTTCTCAATGCCATGATTGAGATGGGCCCCGTAATATTTCTCCATCTCGGCGGCGGAAAAGCTTCCGTCGCCGTCCTTCTCAGGCAGCACCTTTTCGCTGTAACTAAGTCCGAGATGCCCATCGCGCGAGATCTCACGAAGCCATTTGGTCATTGCTTCGGCGAACGCTTGCGGATCGGTAATGCCGGCCCAGCGCGATTCCGCCTGCCGGAGGTCGCGGGCAATGCGCTTGGCGAGGACGGCGTCGACATAACGGTCCTCAATCAGCCGCGCCGCATTCCGAACCACGTCCGAGCGGTCGCCGGGCGTGAGCGGTGCAGCCGAGCCTGACTGGGCGAAAATCAGCAGGGTGAGGGTGATGAGGGCGAGGGGCGTGGTCACGTTGTCTCTCGAATTTCGGCGCGAACCCGGTGCTTGAACGGCTGCCGATCCAGAGCGGCAAGCGCCTTGTCAACGATCTCGCCGAGTCCCACGGGCAATTCAGACTCAAGCTGAGCGGCGGCGCGATGAGTGGCGTTCCAAACCGGCTCCAGGTTCTTGGCAAGGGATTCCCCCTTTGTGCTCAGGCGGATAATTTTTTGCCGGCGGTCGGCGCCTGATTCCGATTCGATCAGCCCGAGCTTCTTCATCTCTCCGAGCGTCTGGGTGATGGCGGGCTGGCTAACGCCGACGTGTTCCGCGATGGCGTTAACGTTTTGCGGTCCGTGCCCGACGAGGAGTAGAACCACTGGGTAAAAACGAGGCCGGAAGCCGACGTCCATTTCGTCGTAGATACGCTGCACATCGGCATCGAGGCGCTCGAGCAAGTGCCGGAGCCTGGTGCCAAGGCCAACTGGAAACGCCGCCAACATATAAGCACTTATATATATCTCCCCACGAGCGTCAACAGGTTTTGTTTGCACCCAACCGCGCCTCGGGAAGCCGAACTCGCGTCAGCGGTTTTTCGGTTTCAGCAGAGGGAAAAGAATCACATCCCGGATCGATTCCGCGCCGGTCAGCAACATCGTCAGGCGATCGATCCCCATTCCGAAGCCACCAGCCGGCGGCATGCCGTGTTCCAGGGCGAGCAGGAACTCTTCATCGATCTTTTGCGTCTCCTCACCGGCTTGCTCCAGCAAACGCTGCCGCTGGGTAGTCGGATCGTTTAGCTCAGAATAACCGGGGGAAATTTCCTGGCCGTTGATGATCAATTCGTAAACGTCCACGAGCGAATCGTCCTCGGCATTCTGCTTGGCCAGCGGGACCAATTCCTTCGGGCAATGCGTCACGAAGAGCGGATCGAACGTTTTCTCTTCCACCAGTTTTTCGAAAACCTGCTGGGTTACCTCGTAATCGGCCATGCGCGGATTGATCTCGACGCCCAGCTCGGCGCAACGCTCACGGCGCTTCTCGGTCGTGTAATTAAACCATTCGGGATCGATCTCGCGAATCAGGTCGCGATAACGCGCCCGCCGCCATGGCCGGGTGAGGTTGATCGTGCGCGTCACATTTCCCTCCACGTCACGATGCTCCATTTTGATCTCACCGCTTTCCGGTTTCCGCTCTCCGGTTTCCGCAATTTTCTCCGCCAGATGACAAATCATCTCCTCCACCAGGTCCGCTATCTTTTCGAAATCGGCATAGGCCCAATAGCCTTCGAGCATGGTGAACTCGGGATTGTGTTTCCGCGAAATTCCTTCATTCCGGAAATTCCGGTTTAGTTCGAACACTTTGTTGAAGCCGCCGACCAGCAGGCGCTTGAGGTAAAGCTCCGGCGCGATCCGAAGATAAAGCTCCAGGCCCAGCGCTTTGTGGCGGGTTCGGAACGGCTCTGCCGCCGCTCCGCCCGCTACGGCCTGCAACATGGGCGTTTCCACTTCGAGAAAGCCGCGGGCCTCCATGAAATTGCGGATCTCGCGCACAATCGTGATCCGCTTCTCGAAGACGGCGCGCGATCTTTCATTCGTCAGAAGATCGAGATAGCGTTGCCGGTAACGCGCTTCCACGTCCTGAAGTCCGTGCCATTTCTCCGGCAGGGGCCGAAGGGATTTCGAGAGGATTTCGAGCTGGTGCACTTTCAGGGTTGGCTCGCCGGTCTTGGTCAGAAAGCAGGTTCCCTCCACGCCGATGAAATCCCCAAGATCGACCAGTTTGAACAACTCCATCACCTCCGGGCCGACTTCCCTGGCGTGGATGTAGACCTGGATCCGGCCCGTCGAATCGCGCAGATCCACGAAGTGGCTTTTGCCCATGTCGCGGTGGGCGGTGATGCGGCCGGCGGCGCGGAGCGCGACGCCATCGGAGAATTTTTCGCGCACCTCCGCGATGGTGCCGGAAGTTTCATAGGCATGGCCGAACGGGTTTGCGCCGCTCGCCTGGAGCGCCTTCAATTTTTCACGCCGTTGCGCGATGAGACTATTTTCGTCTTCCATCCTTGGTTGCGGACTGTTTAGCACGTTTCTCGCACTGCGTCCTATACGACGTATAGGTCCCATAAGACGCTTCCAGGGCCTGCGCGGTCACTATTCGTTTGCAATAAAAACGAGGCCGATGACATACTCTCGCGCGCGCCAGCCCTTTGGATCGGCTGACGCGCGCTCATTTCTCATGTCTGTTGATCTGCCGCAAACCACCTCGAAAATGGAGGGACCACTCGTCAAACAATTTTCCATTTTTCTCCCCAACAAGGTGGGCGCGATGCTGGATGTAGTGAAGCTGTTGCACACCCATAACACCCACGTCGTGGCGCTCAGCATCTCGGAATCGACGGATTCTTCGATCGCAAGAATCGTGGTAAGCGATCCGGAACAGGTGGAGGAGCTTTTCCATCGGCACGACGTGCCTTTCGGAGTATGCGCCATGGTCGTGGTGGAGCTGCGGGAGGTGGCGACGGAGCTGGCCAAGCTCCTGGCCGCGCTCCTCATGGCGGAAGTAAACGTCCACTTCAGTTACCCGCTCCTGACGCACCCGCGTGGGTTCGCAGCCATCGCTCTGCACGTGGACGACACCGATTGTGCCTCTTCTGTGCTTCTCGGTGAAGGATTCCGGCTCTTGAGTCAGGCCGATATTTCCCGGTAACCATTTCGTAATCGTGCTCGTGCTGGTATCGTACTAGATCTGGGGCCGGCCGCGGTTCCGAGCACGAGCACGATTACGAAGGGAAGTCAGATTTGACAGCTTTGCGGGGTGGGGTTTAGAGGGCATAATTGTCGAAACATGGAAGCGGCCAACATCTCTCCCAACCCGCCGGACAGGATTTTGCTGATCGCGCTCGGCGTCGTGGCGGTCTTCGGCGCCGCGCAAATCGCTGCCACTGCCGTTTTCTACATTAACCGGGCCCGAGCCGAGTATGTGGCGGCCCATCCCAAGCCAACGCCTGCGCCCGCCGCCGAAGTCTCCAAAGAGACGGCTCCTCCGGCAGTCGAGGAAACGACAACGGCCCCGGCGGCCGCCCAATCGTCCCCCAGCTCCGCAGTCCTTTCCACGGCGGAACAGCTTTTGAAACAAGCGACCGAACTGCGCGAACGCGGCGATACGGCCAGCGCTCTCCTCCGCCTTCAGGATGCGGCCCAGCGCGATCCGAAGAATGCGAACGTCCTCGCGGAGATGGCAATGATTTACGAATCCATCCAGCAGTTCGAGCGATCGAATGAAACCTGGCGTAAGATCCAGGAAATGGGCCCCGCCGCCGGCGCTCTTTACGAGCTGGCCGACATGAAACTGAAGAACGGCGCCGTGGCTCCCGCAACCGCGGCGACCGGCCCCGGCCTGGCGGGAGCTTCGCCTCTGGACGCCGGAACAACTCGGAATGATGCCGATGGAATCCCGGACGGCTCGACTTTTGGCATTACCGAAGTGACTGCGACCGATTCGCCGGACGCGGACTCGGAGACGAACATGAAATTGAAGATCGCCGTGAAGGTTCGGCCGGGCACGGTGGCCGATCATACGAAGGTCAAGATCCAGGTTTTCTTTTACGACACGGTGGACAACAAGGAAGTCGTCCTGACCGACGCGGACGTCAGTTATGAGTGGCTCACGCCGCACCATGATTGGAAGGATACGAACCCGGAGATTCTGGCCGTGACCTATCTGCGTCCCAAGAACAAGCCGATTTCGCCCGATGCGGCTTTGTCCGCCGCGGCGGCGAATGTCACGCCACCCGGTGGCAAGAAGAAGACTCCCGGCAAGAAAGAGCCCTCAGCGGATTTGCCGGGCGAGGGGGGCCACCGGAAATACCTCGGTTACATCGTGCGGATTTATTACAACGACCAGCTCCAGGCCGTCCGGGCCGATCCTACGAAACTGCTCAACCTTTTCCCGCCGCCGTTCACCGCTCCCGTGCAGTAATCCACGTACCGGTCCCCCCCGGATCATCTCCAATGCGAGATAGCCCTTTCATGCCATTTCGTCTTTCCGTCGAGGAGATGCGGTATTTTCGCGGCCGATGAAATGGGTCCTTCACCTGGCGTTGTGGCTTTTTTTCGCGGCGGCGGCCCGCGGGCAGATCCAGGTGGAGTTGAAATTCAAACGGTTGCAGTATATCGCGCACGAACCGGTCATGGCCGCTGTCAGGATCACAAATCTCTCCGGGCGCGACGTCGATCTCCACGATGAAAACGGCCACCGCTGGTTTGGTTTTGAGGTCAATGCCGGCGAAGGCCGGGTCCTCGCGCCCCTCCGCCAGGCCGTCGCCGAGCCTGCCCTCCAGGTGGAGGCGGGCCAGACCGTGACTCGAAAAATCAATCTGACCCCGGCTTTCCCCGTCCACGACCAGGGGGCCTATCACGTCCGCGCGAACGTCTATTTTGCCGACCTGAATAAGTTTTTTTATTCACAGACGAAGGTTTTCCAAGTGGCCGAGGCCCGGCCGATCTGGCAGCGGACGGTTGGGGTCCCGGAGGGAGGGCCCGGGGCGGGGGAGGCTCGCACTTATTCGCTGCTCTCAAATCGGTTCCCGGACCACACCTCGCTCTACGTTCGGGTGGAGAACAGGGAGCGTGGCGTTGTTTACACGACTTACTCGTTAGGCCGGGTCATCGCCTACGATGAACCCCAGGCCGAAATCGACCGGGCAAATCAATTGCATGTTCTTCATTGCGCTGCGCCCCGAAATTGGGCTTATTCCCACATCGGATTGAATGGGGAACTTCTGAGGCGATCTACTTTCATGGAAACAAAAACGCGTCCGCGCTTGCGGCACACGGCGGAGGGCGCCATCGCGGTGAGCGGCGGAACGCGCGGCGTGGTCCAGTCGGCACCCGATTCCGCTTCGAAATTATCCAGTCGGCCCGCCCGTCCGCCCGCGGACGACTAGCATTTTTGTTTTTGCCTTCATGATGAATCATCACCGTTTTATTCCTGCCGCGGCCCTGGCCGGGTTCATGAGTTTGGCCTCCTTCGCATTTGGCCAGGGGACGATCGTGGTCGATGCCGGCCATGGCGGCCACGACCGGGGCGGCGTTCCCTATCAACGCATCGGTGAAAAGGGACTCACCCTCGATGTGGCCCAGCGTCTGAAAAACGTCCTTCAGGCTAACGGTTACCGGGTGATCATGACGCGCAATAGCGATGTTTTCATTCCGCTGGGAACGCGCGTGGCCATTGCCAATTCCTATCGCGGCGCGACCTTTGTCTCCGTCCATTTCAATTCCTCGCGCCGGGCCGGGGCCAATGGGGTCGAGACTTATTATTACCGGAGCGACAGCGCGCAGCTGGCGGCTAGCATTCATCGCAACGTCGTCGCCGGTGCACCGACCGAGAACCGCGGCATCCGGCGGCGCGGTTTCTACGTTCTGCGCCGGACCGCCATTCCGTCCGTCCTGGTGGAATGCGGTTTCCTCACTAACCCCACGGAAGGCAGGCTCGCGCAGAGCGCTTCCTATCGGCAACAGCTCGCCGAACGTATTGCCCGGGGTATTCGGCGCCAGCCGGCGCCGTTCAGTCGTCCGCTGACCTCCTCCCTGGCCAAGGCGGGAATGGGTCCGAGTGGCGATTTCGTGCGCCCCTCCGCTGTGGCCGAACGTTCCACGCGGTCTTCGCGGAAGAAAAAGTCGTCCCGGTCCGCGCGGTACTCCAGCAGCAAGAAGAAAAAGAGCAGCAGCAGCACCGCCTCCCGGAAGAAAAAGAAGAAGAAATCGGAGGATTGATTGGATTCGCCGGTCGTTAGCTCGGCGGAGATGCGCGCGGCGGAAGAAGCCGCCTTCGCGCGCGGGATCGAGGTCGAGTCCCTCATGGATCAGGCCGGAGCCGGGGTGGCGCGGGCCGTCCAGGAATTTTTCCCGCAGCCGGGGACCTGCGTTGTTTATGCGGGGAAGGGTCACAACGGCGGCGACGCGCTCGTCGCGGCCGAACGTTTGCAGCGGGAAGGATGGAAGGTGGATGCCAGGCTGCCATTTCCCGAGAGCGATTGCAGCGAATTGACCCGCAAAAAGCTTGCCGCTCTGCGCGATGCCGAGAGTGGAAGGGTCCTTAGTGATGAGTCCACCCAAAAGCTTTCGGAGATTCCACCTTTCATCATCCTCGATGGACTCCTCGGCGTCGGGACCAAGGGACTCTTACGGGAGCCGATCCGCGCGACCGCGCGCGAGCTCAATCGCGTTCGCCTCGAGCAAAATGCAATCGTCTTTGCGGTCGATGTTCCCAGTGGGTTGAACAGCGATACCGGCGAGGTCGATCCCGATTCCGTTGTAGCCGACTTCACCATTACGATCGGATTTGCCAAGCATGGACTGATCGCCGACGGCGCCCTCGATTTCGTCGGGCGCATTGTCGTGTTGCCGCTGCCCGATTTGGAAGCCGGCGGCGCCCGGAACGAAGTCATGGCAACGCGGTCGGCTCTGGCTGGACTGGTCCCGCGCCGGAAATTCAGCGCTTACAAGAACCAGTGCGGACGCATTGCCGTAGTGGCGGGCTCGAAGGGATTTGTCGGCGCCGCGCTCATGACCGCCAGCGGCGCTTTGCGGGCGGGCGCTGGCCTCGTCGAGCTTTTCGTTCCCGAGGACATTTATGAAATCGCGGCGGCGGCGGCTCCGCCGGAGGTGATGGTAAAAGCGACGCGGGCCTATAAGGATCTGCCGAACGAGAAGATCGACGTCTGGGCCGTTGGGCCCGGCCTGGGAAACGCGCACAGTGCGCGGATCCGCGATCTCATTGCCCGCGTCGAGCAACCGATGGTGATCGATGCGGATGGCCTCAATATTTTGGCGGAGGAGGTGGAAGTGCTGAGCCGTTGCCGCGGACCGCGGCTGCTCACCCCACACCCCGGCGAGATGGAGCGGCTGGTTGCTCCCGGGAAAATGACCCGGGCTGGTCTGGCGAGGAGTTTTTGCGAGCACTTTCCCGTCACCCTCCTGCTCAAAGGGAGTCGGACCGTTGTCGCCCAGCGCGACCGGCCGCTCAGCTTCAACACCACTGGAAATCCGGGGATGGCCACGGGCGGAATGGGTGACGTCCTGACCGGTATTTGCGCCGGCCTGATCGGGCAGGGGATGTCCCTCTACGATGCCGCCCGCGTCGGTGCCTGGCTCTGCGGACGCACCGCCGAGCTCGCCATCTACCACGGCGACTTCACCGAGCAAACATTCTTGCCGACTGACCTCCTGAATAATCTCGGACACACGTTTACTGATTTGGAATTCGGCCCCACGCTGTAGCCGCGTCGTTTTTTTGAGGATGGTCAGTTCTTCTCTTTTCGATGTCACGCTGGTACGTCCTATGAAACTCGACGTTAATTAGTGTGATTGAAATCGTCCCGTTCACTTCGCAGTACGAGGATGGCGTAGGCGCGCTCATCGTCGGCATCCAGCGAGACGAGTTCGAAATCCCGATCACGTTAGAGGATCAGCCCGACCTCCAAGATATCCCGGCCTTTTACCAGCAAGGGGCGGGCAATTTCTGGGTCGCACTCTCGGAGGGCGAGGTCGTCGGCACCGTGGCGTTGCTCGACCTCGGCAATCGCCAGGCGGCGCTGCGCAAAATGTTCGTCCACGCAAGCTATCGCGGGCCCGGACACGGCGTTTCAGCGCGCCTGCTCGATACTCTGCTTGAGTGGGCCCGCGCGCGAGATGTGAAAGATGTTTATCTCGGCACAACCGAGAAGTTCCTCGCCGCCCATCGCTTTTACGAACGGAACGGCTTTCAGCAGATCGCCGAAAACGAATTGCCACCCAGCTTTCCCAAAATGGCGGTGGACACCAGGTTCTACCGTCGCGCGGTCTAGTTGCGGGGCAAAGTCTGGGAGCGCACGCGCCTCGCGTGCTGGCGCTGGCGCCCCGCCACCGCGAACTTTCCCCAAAAGGTTGCGAAAAGGAGCCGGCGCCCAAGCTATCGGCGGGCTCGAAAGTTCGTTGCGGCGAGGCGCCGCAACCAGCACGCGAGGGCGCATGCGCTCCCCAGATTGCTGACCGCGCTTTCGCCGATTCAACTTACAGCGCACTAATGTGTAATGCCACTTAATCACGGGGAAACGAGCTTCTGAAAGCGGGGATCGCTTCGCAATGGGTCCCATTCCCAGCGGAATTTGAGGTCGTTTACCGTGATACTGTAGTTCACGCTGTCGACGGCGCCGGGGGTGCGGAGCAATCGCTCGATCAGCGGGATGGCGAGTTCGTTTTCGCCCACTCGCGTGTAGATGAGCGCGAGAAAACAATTCATGATCGCGCCGTCGTAGGCGTCTTTTGATTCCGGCTTTAACTCGACCGCCTTCCGGCCCTCGCGAATGGCCTCTTCTTTCCGGCCCATAAAGGCGTAACACAATCCCAGGTTCGCGTGGCGCTCCGCGTTGGTGGGAGATTCTTTCACGGCGTCCGCAAAGATCTTGTGAGCGGCTTCAAGATTCTTGCTGGCCAGGGCCTGGTCGCCTTGGGCGATCGCTGTTATGCCGGCGAGGAAGCTCTTGGGAGTTAGGCCGCCGTTCAGGTAGGATACCTCCGTCAAAGGCGAGGCCGCGAGGACTTGCCCGGCTCGGAAGAAATCGCGATCGATCATTGCACCGTCCCAGCTACAGCCGGTCACAATGCCATCAGGGTCCTCGCCCGCGGGGAACTGCGCCACCTCTGAGCGCAAAGTAGCGGTGTCGCCTTTCCATCCGAAGTCGATGTAACCCGCCTGAATTTTTGCCACAAGTGAATCGGGCGCCATGGCCCGCAGTCGCTGGACGGCGCGCGACGCTTCCGGCCAGCGGCGCAGCGCCGTGTTCGTAAAGACAATGTTGCGGACGATGTTCGGGTTTTCCGGGTCGAGCCTTTGGATTTTTTCAAACGCCGCCAGACATTCCTCCCAACGGCCCTGCCGCCGATGGATCGCCGCGACGAGCAGTCCGATATTCGCATTGCCCGGCGAGAGCTGCTGGGCAATCGCAAACTGGGCCAGCGCGCCTTCGTAATCCTGGTCCATCCAGTAAATGCACTGGCCGAGCGCGAAATGGCCTTCGGCCAGATTGGGTTGGAGACGCAACGCCGTCTCGGCTGCGCCCCGCGCTTTTGTTTTCCAGGAATCGAGTGGCTCGTGGAAATGGAAAATCTCCGCGCAGGTTGAGGCCAAATGGGCATGGGCGAGCGCGAAGTTCGGGTCGAGAGCGATCGCCTGGCTGTAAAGTTGGACGGCGCGTTTGTAATCCTGAAGCAGCGTATCGGGTCCCTGTTCGTAGGGCAGGGCGCGCAGATAAAGCACATAGGCGTCCGCGTTTTGAGTCGGCTTTTGTTCGACGCGGACTTTTTCTTCCGGCGTGAGAGTGGCCCGGAGCGCCTGCGCGATTTCGCTGGCCAGCTCGCCATCGATCCCCACCGCATCCGCAATCTTGCGGTCGTAACGTTCCGCCCAGATTTGGCGGTCCGTGCTGGCATCGACCAATTGAACATTGACCGCGATCCGGTCCGCGAGGCGGCGCACGCTTCCTTCAAGGATATTCGCTACACCTAACGACTTCCCAATTTCCAAAATGTTCCGGTTGTCGGTGTGGCGGTATTTCATCACGCTGGTGCGGCTGATTACCTTGAGGTCCTTGATCTTGGCCAGGATCGTCAACAGATCGTCCTGAATGCCGTCCGCGAGAAGAGCGTTCTCTTTTTCGACGCTCAGGTTTTCAAAAGGAAGAACGGCGATGCTCTTTTCCCTCGTCGCTGGGGCAAAGCGTTGCCAGGCCAGCACGGCGATGACGACAAGGAGCGCGCCGATGATGAGAAAATCGAGTTTTCGGCCGGCCGGGCGCCGAAGCGACGGTGTCGACGGCATCTCATCGGTGCGCTTGAGCCCTTCGGGCGTCCACTCAAAGATCCACGCCACGATCATGGCCACGGGAAAACCGAGCAGGAGAACCACAATCACTGCCCGGACCGCCCAGGGCGAAATCCCGAAGAAAGGGAAAACTCCGGTTGTGATCTGAATCAGGAGCCAGGCAACGACGCCGTAGGCCGCGGCCGCGCGATAAACATTGCGCCGCTTGAGTTCATCGAAAAAATTGCGCGGATTCACGGCTGCTTACCCTCGCATAGTTCCTGAAATCGCGGCTCCTTGCGCAAAGGATCCCAAACTGGATCGAGCCGGAGCAGCGCGGGAGTCAGCGGAATTTGCTCCGGGCCGACATAGTTGACCTTGAGCAGGCGGCGCAACTCCTGGAGCGCAGCGTCGGTCTCGCCGAAGCGCGCCTTGATCCGGACGAGAGCCTCTTCAAAAGCCGAGCCTGCGACGGCGTCAACCGAGGTGGGACGCAGGTCGATCGCTTTCTGCGCCGCACGGAGGGCGGCTTCCTTATTGCCGAGGGCCGCCTCAACGAAACCGAGATACATGGCGGCCTGGGGCGAATCGGCTCGTTCCTGGAGCTGCGTTTCCAAATCCTGACGCGCTTGTTCATAAGTCGAGCGCGCTCCGGCCCCATCACCGGCCAGCTCTTTGGCGAAAGCGAGGAGATAACGGTATTGGCCGGTAAAGGCTCCCAGGTTCGCGGGTGGTTGGGCCAGAGCGGTCCCGAGAAGACCGATCGCGTCGTCATATCGTCGTGCGATCAAGGCGAGCCGGACCTGGATCTCGAAGATGTAGTCGTTATTTGCGATCGGAGGAACGGACCGCATCGCAGCTTGGGCGCCGTCGAGATTACCCTCGGCCAGGCAGAGCCGGGCCAATCCGGCGAGGACCTGGGGATTGTCCGGGGCGAGAGCGAGGAGCCGATCCGCCATCTGGTGTGCGTCGGCGAAGCGTTTCAGGGCGAAAGTGGTGATCGCAAGCTGCGAGAGCACGGGAATGCTTTGAGGATCGCGCTGGGCCGCCTGCTCCTGATGCGCGATAGCCTCCTGCCATTTGCCTTTGCGACGTTCGATCAGACTGAGGGCAATGAGCGCATCGGAGTTATTGGGCAGGCGGGCGAAGGCATCCTGGAAGGCGGCCAAGGAGGAATTGTAGTTGGCGGTAATTAGGTACTCGTAGTAACCGCGCGCCAGAAAAGTTTCGCCCAGCTCAGGCGCCAGTTCTTGCGCTTTCTCCGCAGCGTTCTTTGCCATTTCGGTCCGCGCGGCGGAGCGGTCGTAGCCTCCCCAAAACGCCCGGCTGTGGGCAATGGAAGCGCGCGCCCAGGCCAGGGCAAACTTCGGGTCAAGCCGGACGGCCTCGTCAAAAAAATTCGCGGCACCGATGAATGCCGTGCCCGTTTCGCGGTTGCTCGCCACCACGGCGAGGCCGCGGAGGTACGCATCGTAGGCCGCGGAGTTTTCCGTTGGCTTGGTCGCAAGCGTGGCCTTCTCGACTCCGGTCAACGTGGCGCGCAGCGAATCGGCGACGCGTTGTGCGACTTCGCTTTCCACGGCAAACACGTCGGTGAGCGTGCGATCGTAGGTATCGGCCCAGAGATGGCTGTCGGTCTGCGCGTTAATCAACTGGACGTTAATGCGGACGCGGTCCCCGGATTTTTGGACACTGCCCTCGAGAATGTGGGCAACACCGAGCTGCTTCGCGATCTCGAGCAGATTCCCGGGGGCGCTTTTGTAACGAAGCGTGGAGGTGCGCGAAATCACCTTCAGATCGCCGATTTTCGCCAGGCGGGTGAGGATTTCATCCTGGACTCCCTCGGCGAAATAGGCGTTTTCGGGATCCTCGCTGAGGGAAGCGAACGGCAGGACGGCGATCGATTTTGCGGCGGCGCCGATATTCCGGTTATTTGTGGTTCCGGCAACATCTCGGCCCAGCTTGAAGGGAGATGGCCGGCCGGCGAACAACCAAAGCGCGACCGCCGCTGCGATCATCAACATGATAAGAGAAAGGCCGCGGTGCCTGGGCGGCGCCGAGTGGTCCGAGTTTGCCGAGCGTTTGATACCGTCCGGCGTCAGTTCAAAGGCCCAGGCCAAGACGAGGGCGAGGGGAAACCCGAGCAGCACCAGCACAACGACGAGCCTCATCGCCCAGGTCGGAATCTGGAGGACCGGGAACGTCGCCGTCACGACCTGAATGACCAGCCAGCCGACGATGGCGTAGGCTACGGCCACCCTGTAAACATGACGCCGTTTCAGTTCGGCAAAGAATTGTCCGGGATTCATGCGCCTCGGCCTGAATTAGTACCGCGCTTCCCACGCGACGCGAGTTAAAAGCGTGACCCGGCTCGCAGTCCGGCGTCCCGATCAACAATCATTTGTAGGGCAGGCGCATCGCCTGCCGGTTGGTGGGAGACAGAGAGGTGATTGGGCGCTCCGTCGCGCGACGTTTGATTGTCACGGCTGCGCCGCCCTTACCAGAAATCGAGCGGCGGAGCGCTCGATCCACCATGACACTCGGGTGTCGAATGCTACTTTAAACAATGGCCTTTGAGCTCGAATCCAACTACAAGCCGCGCGGCGACCAGAGCCAGGCGATCGCGAAGCTGTTGAAATCGATCGAGGCCGGCAATCGCCATCAAACGCTCCTCGGCGTGACCGGTTCCGGGAAGACATTCACGATGGCAAACGTCGTCCGCGAGCTCGACCGGCCGACCCTCGTGATCTCGCACAACAAAACGCTCGCCGCGCAACTTTACTCGGAGTTCAAGCAGTTCTTCCCACGAAATGCGGTCGAATATTTCGTCAGCTATTTCGATTATTATCAGCCCGAAGCGTACATCCCGCGATCCGACACCTACATCGAGAAGGATTCGTCGATCAATGAGGAGATCGAGCGGCTCCGGCTTTCCGCGACGAGCGCGCTGCTTTCACGGCGGGACACGATCGTGGTGGCCAGCGTCTCCTGCATTTACGGCGTCACGTCGCCGGAGGATTACCTGCGCATGCTCCTGACGGTGAAACGCGGGCAGCAGATCAGCCGCGAAGCTGTGCTCGGCCGGCTGGTCGACATGCTGTATGAGCGCAACGACATGAATTTCTCCCGCGGCAAATTCCGGGTGCGCGGCGATGTCGTGGAAGTTTACCCGGCGACGGCGGATGAGGAGGCGATCCGGCTCGAATTTTTTGGCGACGAAATCGATGCGATCACGCGCTTCGATCCGCTGACCGGACACGCGCACGAGGCGCTCAGTCTCATCACGTTTTATCCGGCGAAGCAATTCGTCACGCCGGCGGACAAGTTGAACCGCGCCCTTTCCTCGATCCGGAACGAGCTCGACCATCGGATCGTGGAGCTCGAAGCGCAGAGCAAGCTCCTCGAGGCGCAACGGTTGAAAATGCGGACCGAATACGATCTCGAAATGCTACAGGAAATGGGGTTCTGCAACGGGATCGAGAACTATTCGCGGCATCTTTCCGGCCGGATGCCGGGATCGAAGCCATTCACGCTCCTCGATTTTTTCCCGAAGGATTTCCTGCTCGTGGTGGATGAATCGCACGCCACCATCCCGCAGATCGGCGGAATGTACGAAGGGGATCGATCGCGGAAAACGGTTTTGGTGGAATATGGGTTCCGGCTCCCGAGCGCGCTCGATAATCGGCCTCTGAATTTCAAGGAATTCATGGGGATGACGAACCAGATCGCGTACGTGAGCGCGACCCCGGCGGAGTTCGAAATCAAAAACAGCGTTGTGGGGAACCAGGATTACTTTCCGCATAAGCGGGAGCGGATCGGGGAAGAGGAGTTGGTGCCATTTGTGGTGGCGGGGGAGGGAACGCAGGGGAAACGCCCAACGCCCAACGCCCAACGCCCAACGCCTAACCGGAGCGGGAAGGCGATCGTTAGCCGGACCGATCAGCCGCCGGAGGAGTTCGATGTGCATACGCCAGGGGCGCCGCTCGTGGTCGAGCAGATTATTCGGCCCACGGGATTGCTCGATCCGAAGATCACGCTGAAACCGCTCAAGAACCAAATCGATGAGACGATTGAGCTTTGCCGGCAACGCGTCGAAAAGCAGGAGCGCGTTCTGGTCACGACCCTCACGAAGCGCACCGCGGAGGATTTATCCGATTATCTGCGCGATGTCGGATTGAAGGTGCGTTATTTGCACAGCGACATCGACACAATCGAGCGCGTGGAGATTTTGCGTGGCCTGCGCGCGGCGGACTTCGATATTCTCGTCGGGATCAATCTCCTCCGGGAAGGGCTTGATCTCCCGGAAGTCTCGCTCGTCTGCATCCTTGATGCCGACAAGGAGGGATTCCTGCGCAGCCAGACTTCTCTGATCCAGACAGCGGGACGGGCCGCGCGCCACGTCAACGGCGAAGTCGTTCTCTTTGCCGATACGGTGACGCAAAGCATGGAGGCGCTTATTTCCATTTCGGATTACCGACGCGGCAAACAGATGGAATACAATGAGAAACATGGGATCACCCCCACGACGGTGAAGCGGGCCATCCAGGAAAGTCTGCACACCATTTTGCGGGGCCGCGAAATCGCCGCCTCCGTGATTCAGGAAGCGGGCGGCAATTTCGATCTGACCGAGCTGTTGCGCGAACTGGAGGACGAAATGCAGCGCGCTTCCGCAAACCTGGAGTTCGAGCGCGCCGCGCTTTTGCGCGATCAGATCATGGAAGTGAAGAGCGGCACCGGTCTGACCAAAATCGAGCCGAAACGAAAGCCCGTGAAGTATTCACGCGGTGGCGGCGCGCAAGGCCGGCGCTCACGCGTGTGAGGCAGGGGCGCAGCACTCCGTCGTCCGAAACCTGCGTTTCGAATCCGATCGGGTGGACGGCGCAGCGCGTTCCTACCAGTCAGCGACTGGCTGACGCACGGTTCGTGTTCTTACTTGGATCGAGTGGGGCAAATCGCACGTGGCCATCAGGGGAGATGGTGAAACTCCAGCGCTCTGACTCAGCCAGCGCCCAAATTGCCCCCAGCTCCGTCTCAACTGGCAATTCCCGAACCCAGAGCGTGTACAGTCCCCGCCTGTCCACAATACACTCCCCTTTTTCCCGAATGGCATTGCGTATTTTTGCGACTTCGGACTTGTCTGCTCTATCGCTTTCCAGCACAGTGGGATCCGAAGCTTGGAATTCACGTGACTTGAAGTCGCGGC